>OJKC01000114.1_pt1 | contig 83696 bp, 70 predicted proteins | sample 1596401 | NCBI WGS metagenome assembly OJKC01 (sample SAMEA4350162, study PRJEB24818) | metagenome | biome: human; feature: gut; material: faeces | place: Denmark | collected 2013-09 | reverse complement strand
TAGGAGTATTTCAGCTGGCATGTACACCAATAGTTCAAGAAGTTACCTAAAAATGGCAAGCGGTACACCTCGGCGGACAAACGGTACACCTTGGCGGACAGGCGGTACACCTACTGCGGAATACTCATGGATGCATTTTCCCAAAATCAGGTAAGGGAGGGAGATGGCAGGGAATTTGTTACGGTTCCTGCCATGATGGCACAAGGAATTTGGGCCGGAATGCTGCACCAAATGGGTAAAGCACCAACAATTCAGGGATATAAGATTACTAATGGTAATGGTGCAGCTCATTATAACCAAAAAACGTATGGACTTAATTGGAATGGGAGAACTAATCGTAATGAATGGCAGATTCAAACCTATTTCAGTAAATTCAAGTGGAGTAACAATACAACAACGGTAGTATCTTCTGTTCCTGTTACCCCAGGTAGATATACCGGGATGATTTTAGGAATGTATAACGGAAAAGGTGGATATGAATTCAATACGAATTCTAACAAGCTTTGGGCAATAGAAGGTAGAGATTCAATGCGTATTGATGAGCACCATCGTTTGACTTTTGGAGCAGAATATACAAAAAATAAAGTCTATGGTACCAATCTAGGTGATGCGGCCGAAAATGTTGGGACCATTACGAAAAATGGTGTGACAAATAAGGTATCTGATAAAGAAATTAATACTTATGCTGGCTATCTGCAGGATGAAATTACCCTTGGCAAGTGGTTCATAGTTCCTGCTGTACGTTATGATCATCACAGTATGTTTGGCAGCCATACCTCTCCTAAATTGGGGGTAACATACAAAGCTGATGATTCATTCCGTATCAAAGCAAATTACGGAAAAGGCTTTAAAGCGCCAACTATTCCGCAGTTGTATTATCATTTCTCAATGGCCATGGGTGGACCGAGTAATGTAGTAACTCTGCTTGGTAATCCAAATTTGAAACCGGAAACATCTAATAGTTGGGACATTGGTTTTGAAAAGGAATGGGACAGGGTTAATACAACGCTGACTTATTTCCACACAACAGCGGATAATCTGATTCAGTATAGAAAAATTCCTACGGAAAAGAACACATCTAGAAGTGAGAACATTGAAAAGGCTAAGTTTAGCGGTCTTGAACATACACTAGGCGTTAAAATCACCAATCGTTGGAACTTTAAAGTCAATTCTACCTGGCTGTTTGAAGCAAAACAGCATGGAGAAAATACAGCATGGAGAGATTTGGAGCAGAGAAGCAGGTTATCGCAGGTGTACTCTCTTTCCTATGATGATGGTAAAGATATTGGATGGAGTGCACTTTTGTGGGATGAGCTGAATTATAAATACGCAACACCTGTGAGTGGTACCAGTTCGCTGACGGCAGGACCAAGGAAATCATTTAATACGCTGAATTTCACTTTGACACGCAAAGTGAATGCGGATACCCGTATTTATGGAAGCGTACAGAATATTTTTGATAAAGTGGATACCGATTGCTATCTTGGTGGTCGTTTTTGGGCACTTGGCTGGGAACACAAATTCTGATAGGAGGATGCCATGAGAAAGCTGCTCACATTATTCCTTCTGGTCTTTCTATGTATTGCGACTGGGTGTAGTAGTATCGGAAAATCGGGCAGCATATCCAATCATTTTTATAAAACTACGGATGTGGCAGGAAATGAGTTGGTGCTGGAAAAGAAACCGGAGAGGATTATTATTCTTGCACCGTCTTTCCTGAATATTATGCATGCGGTGGGTGGAGACTTCATTGCCTGGGCAAACAGCCCAAGTGAGCCTCCTCCAGCGTATGCAAAAAATAAGAAGACCGTGGGGTATACTTATCAGGTTAATGTAGAAGAAATCATCTCTGAAAAACCGGATCTGGTGATTGGGTTGAATGGACTGCATAATCGCCTGACGGAAGTGATGAAGCAGAATGGTATTCCATTTTTGTTACTTTCAGCTTCATCGGTTGACGATGTGAAACACGCAGCAAGGGTACTGGGAGATGTAACCGGGCGCCATAAGGAGGGACTTTCTGCAGCAAATAAATTGCAGGATGAAATAGACCGTGTAGTGCAAAATTATCCACGTAATGATTATACGTGTGCAATCCTTCATGGTACACCACATGCAGTAACGCTTGAGGGGAAAGGAACAATTGCTACAGAAACGGCCGCGTTACTCCATATCAGAAATGTATTTGTGCAGGAAAATGATCATGATATGAAGCTTCCCCCCTTCAGTTTAGAAACACTGGTTTCCAAAGATCCGGATATTATTTTTCTGACGACCATGGTCATGCCTGGACAGCAGCAGGAAGCATTCCGTAATTCACTGCTCAGTCAGCCGGTTTGGGCGAAAATGAGAGCAGTAAAAGAAGGTCATGTTTACTTTCTGCCCCAGAATCTTTTCCTGTCGAGCCCGGGAATGGATTATCCGAAGGCACTTTCTTACATGGCGCATTTGGTATATGGTGAAAAATAATGGTTTCTTATGAAAAAAATCTGAAAATGTTATTGAGGGAGCCGCTCTATATATCTGGGGGTGGTGTCTATTACAGTCCCTGGGATATTGAATGGAAGGATAAACCTTTCGTGGTGAGTGATGAGTCAATGGTGCCTTCGCAAAAAATATCGATTCTGGTTAGAAATATTTTGGAAAATGGTACGCCTGCAGAAGAGTCGGCAGTGTATATCCATGTTCCTTTTTGTCGCCTTTCTTGTACGTATTGCGCCTTCTTTAAGAAAAAAGCAGATCCTGAGGAGCAGCATGAGTATGCACGATTTCTGTGTAAAGAAATTGATTTGCTTCGTGGAAGTTCGTATATTGCACGCTCTCATGTGCGGGCAGTCTTTTTTGGTGGAGGAACCCCCGGCATCCTCAGTGCAGATGATATTACAGCTGTTTTAGAAAGAATACGTACAGTTTTCCCTTTGGCAGAAGATGCGGAAGTTACGATGGAATCCAGCCTTTCGGATATGACAGACGAGAAAATGGAGGCTGCTGTTAAAGGTGGAGTGAATCGATTCAGTTTCGGGATACAGTCTTTCCAAACAACCATACGAAATGCCGTTGGCCGTCCACTTCCACGCGAAGAAGTGATAAAGCGGCTTGCACATTTTACAAGAAAAAATGCAATAATAATCATTGATCTCATGTATGGTCTGCCGGGGCAGACAGAGGAGACAATGAGGCAGGACATCCGAGATGCGGAGGCTTGTGGAGTGGCAGGTCTTGACTTATATAAATTGCACTTGCTGCCAGGCTCACCGCTTGCAAATTCCTTTGCAAAGTCAGGAAAGAAGTTGGATGTTCCATCTTTGCAATTACTGTTTCGAGCAGCAGAAGATGAACTTACCAAAACAGGTGCATTGAATATTTCCTGTACTCATTGGAAGTGGTTAGATCAGGAAAAGAGTATATACAATACACTTGCATCCAATGGCAGCGATATCATTCCAATTGGAATGGCGTGTGGTGGAAAAATTGCATCTATTAGAATGATGAAACCGGTTTCTGAAGAAATGTATCATAGAGCAGTTGCTATGGGAGAATTTGTTCCCCTGGCAGTGCGCCAGCAGAGTCGATATAAGGAAATTTTTCAGGTTGTTGAAGCTGCTGCAGATTTGGGGATAATTTCACCTGCTGAAATGGAAGCCCAATGCAAAATACCTTTTAGCAGCTTCCTTACGCCCCTTCTGGATATTTGGGCGTCCTGGGGACTGATGAAGAAGTCAGATGGTCTATATGTATATACAACTGCAGGACGTTATTGGTATCGTACACTTATGCGGCATATGCTTCATGTGACACAATATGTACTCTCTGGCAAAATAGATGAAAATAAAGGTAATATACGATTTAAAGGTATGATAAATATGAAATGAGGAAGAAAATGAAGTTCCTGATTACTTATTCCAGTCGTACAGGAAATACGAAGAAAGTGGCGGAAGCTTTGGCAAAAGCGGCACCTGCAGAGAGCAGACTTGCCAATGTGGATGAGAAACCATTGGCTGATGGCTATGATGTGGTCTTTGCAGGTTATTGGCTTGACCGTGGATCCCCTGACGATAAAGGAAAGAAATTCCTTCATTCCCTTCATGGGAAAAAAGTTGTTCTTTTTGAAACAATGGGGGCAGATCCTGTTTCTGAACATGCATATACAGGATTTGCCAATGCAGGATTGGCGCTATCAGAGGATAATCATGTGATTGGTGTTTTGGCTATCCAAGGAGCTATCGATCCCTCACTTCTTGAAACAATGCGAAAATTGCCAAAAGATAATCCACATAATTCTTCTTTCATGGAGAAAGCTGCTAAGGAAGCTGCAAAGCATCCTGATGAGGAGGATTTGAAGAAAGCAGAGAATTATATGAAGCAGTTTGTTGGAAAATTCATGCGGTACTATCGATAATATAGCTCAAAGTAAAAAGGCTCCTGGGGGAGTCTTTTTATTATGGAGGATAGAATAACCTGGTGATTGAGATGACACACTAGCAGCCTCGTGCCGATGACACTACCCATCAGCATACTAATCCGCCGCAAAGCGGCCAATCCGCTCAATGCTCAAGGCTGAAGGTTCAAGGCTTGTGACTCTATCCATCAGCATGCAAAGCGCCGCAGGCTGGTTAGCTTTCCTAACAGTTAGCCGCTAGAAGCTCCATGGCAGTGACTTTACCCGTTAGCATGATAATCCGCCGCGAAGCGGCTGATCTGCTCAAGGCTCAAGGCTCGTGGCTCTATTCGTAAGCATGCAAATCCTCAACTAGCCCAACCACCAGGTACCTCCACTTCTGTTATAATAGGAGCAGAGTCTGTTCTTGAGAAACGAGGGAATACTATGACCGATATGGAAAATGCAGAGAAACTGTTTCAGGAATACAAAGTGAAAGAGGCGTACCCTCTTTTTGAGAAGCTGGCGGGAGAAGGGAATCCCCGGGCCATGTACTTTATGGCCCTCTTCCACCAGTATTACATGGAGTGTGCGCCCTGGAGCCCGAAGAAGGCTATCGAATGGGCATTGAAAGGGGCCCGGCTGGGGGATGGGCTCTGCGGCCTGTTCTGCCTGCTCCATTTCAATGAGCTCTCCCATGAGGAGTACCATGAAATTACGGACCGGAGGGAAGAGTGGATTTCCCTTTCCCAGAAGGATGGATCCCTCTATGCCCTGGAGGCCCTGGGATGCTATGAAATGGTGAATGCCCAGAGCGAAGAAGAGGTGGACCGGGCCTTCCACCTGCTGGAAGAGGCAGCCCTGAAGAATTACTGGAAAGCCTGGAACGACCTGGGCCAGTTCCATGACCGCCATGTGAAGGATAATAATCCTCTTCTGAAACCCTACATTGACGATAAGAAATCAATTTCCTGCTATCGGAAATCCATGGAAGCCGGTTATCCTGACAGTATGAACCGCCTGGCCTATTTCTACTACCTGGGCGATGGTATGCAGAAGGATGAAAAGGAAGGCATTCGCCTCTTTAAGAAAGCCTTTTCCAAAGGCCACCTGAAGGCAGGTACCGCCCTGGGCATGCTCTATCTCTTTGATGAAAAAGGGGGGAGCAAAAAAGAAGGCTTCCGGTATACAAAGAAGGCGGCAGAAGGGGGAGAACCTACCGCCATGGGCAATCTGGCCAACTGCTACTATTATGGCAATGGCACGAAAAAAGACCGGCGCCTGGCCAAGGAATGGTATGGCAGAGCCTCCGATGCCGGCATGGACTCCTCCACCACCCAGCTGGGAGTCATGTACCATGAAGATGGAAATGATGATAAAGCCTTTGCCCTTTTCAAAGAGGCCGCAGAACGGGGATTCCCGGAAGCCATGGGCTGGCTGGCCGCCTGCTATCAGTACGGCTATGGTACGGAGGTAAATAGCCTCGCCGCCGTGCAGTGGCTGGAAAAAGCGGCCTCCCTGGGAAGCAGGGAAGCAGAACAGGCCCTGCAGTATCTCTATAAAGAAATTAAAGGAATGAAATCATGAAATCCCTGACTGGTAAAAATCCTGCGAAATTGATTATATCGGCCCTTCTGGCCCTGTCCTTTTCCCTTCCTGTTTCGGCAGATGGGTCTATAGAAGACCAGCTTCTCCAGAGCGCCCTGGCTGCGGGCAGGGAAGAAGGGGCCCTTCCTTCCCAGATAGAAGAAAAGACGGGACCCCAGGAAAAGCTCATCCTTCTTACCTGGCAGGAAGATCCGGAATCGGTGCGCTACGAAGTGGAAATTTTCCGGGGACTGCCGGAGAACCTGGACCGGAACAGCCCGGTGGAAAACCATCTGTACGATAACCAGCGCATTTATACGAACCAGGTCCTGGTGGACCTGTCTACCTTCCCGCCCGGAGAAGCGCCCCTCTACTGGCGGGTGCGCCCCATTGACGCCAACTGGGAAGGCATGGGCCCTTTCTCCTCGCCCATGGAAGTAAGGAGTACCATGAAGCCCATCACCAGGAACGCCCCCTATCCCCATGTGTACCGTCCGGGGAACGGCTCCACCCTTCTCTATCCCGTCTATTCCTATGCAGGAAATCCGGGCGCTGTGAAATATGAAGTGGAAGTGACGGACCAGTATCCGGACAACAGGGACGGCACAGAACCTTCGAAATACAGGGTATTTTCCAAAGAAACCACCCTGTCCAACGTATATGATGACAATCCGCGCATTGGCACCTTCTACTGGCGGGTCAGAGGCATGGACGAAAATGGAAATCCCCTGGGCATCTGGAGCCTTCCGGAAAAAGTGCGCACCAATCCGGAAGAACATTTCGAAGTGGGCATTTTCGGCGACAGCATTACCCAGGGCGGCGGCCACCTGTACCACAGTCCGGCCGATATGGCCTACAGCTATGTGACCTACCTGGACTTTCCGGCTGTTAATATGGGCAGAAGCGGCGACACCACGGAAATGATGGAAGACCGCTTTGACCGGGACGTACTGCCTTTCCATGTGAAATACCTTCTCATCATGGGAGGCATCAATGACCTTCGCATGGGGGCAGACCCCCAGAAAGTCATCGGCCATCTGGAAGCCATCCGGAAAAAATGCATAGAACACCACATTGTGCCCATTCTCCTCACCATCGTTCCCATCAACCCGGAAAACATACAGAAATACTACGGCGACGTCACCTACAGCGGCTGGAAGGAATCGGTGGACACCGTGAACAGCTGGATCCGCACAGAGCCCCATATAGATACGGCCGCTCCCTTTGCAGACTACCCCGTCATGCCGGGAGAACTGGCCATGGACGGCATCCACGGAGACTGGAACGCCAAGCAGATGATAGCCGGAGAAATCAACAGGCACATGGGAGAGTTTATGAAATAGTGAGCCTGTGGCGCGGTCGGGATCGGGACCTGGGCGGTGCTTTCCAGTATTCCCGAAGGTTGACGCCCGCTTTCGCGGGCGAGGGTTGATGGCGCCGCCGGGCCTTTGGCCCTGGGCGCCAAGGGTTCTGTCCGGGATCGGCTGACGCCTCCCGGACGGGCTCCGGGCTTCCGCCCTCGGGAGGTATATAGTATTGTGGAGGTCCTGCATAGGACCTCCAAGTCAGCCAAAGTAGGCCCTTAACCTGCCCATTAAAGGGCTTACCTATTGGTTGGCTGACCGTGCCCGCTGGCGAAGTACGGCGCCTTCGGCGCCATTTTTTATGCCGCCTTTGGCGGCTAAAACCGTATAACCTCGCTCCGCTCGAGGAAATGCATTCCCCCTTTGGTGGCTGGCGCCACCACCTTTCCCCCTCTTCGAGGGGGGACTATGGACGCTTAACCATGAGGCCATGTCTCTACAGGAAAGCATAGAGCGATTTATTCTGTCCCCTGGATGGGGGGCAAGGGAACACGATTCGTAAGGGAGCAAAGCGACCTGAGAATCGTGTGACACGCTTTCCCGTGGAGAAAGTCCGGCGCAGCCGGATAAGGGGGAGCCGCGCAGCGGCTAATCACCAGAATGCTTATCATACCATATGACACAGGAAGTAAATCCCGTAACGTTCTTGCGTCCCCTTTAGGGGAAGAGGGCCACGAAGTGGCGAAGGGATGTACGAGGGTAAGCATGATTATGATACTCGATGTGGATGTGACCGCCGAAAGGCGGCATTATAATACTCATTGCCCGCAGGGCAATCCACAACCCTCGGGGCCAAAGGCCCCGTCAAACTTACGAACCCTTGGGCCGAAGGCCCATCCATCTTAAGAACCCTTTTTATACAACCCTTCTACACAACTCTTCTACACAACCCACGGCGAAGCCGTGCCCCTTTGCGCCCTAAGGGCGCACTTGTTTCACGTGAAACAATGGAGATAAACAATGAATCAAAAAATCATCATTTCTACTGTACTGGCAGCTCTTCTTGCCGCAGGCACCGTGTCTGCAGAGGGGCTGCTTCATTTGTCCTGGAGGCCCGACTATGATGCCGTGAAGTATGATGTCACCTTCAGCCGCAGGGATCACGGAAAAATGGCAGGCACCTGGAAAACCACCGCCTATATGAGCGATATGCTTCTCCCTGAAAACGGGCAGTTCAAAGACCTGCAGGAGCTGTACTGGCAGGAAAAGCCCCTTGATTTTGACGGGTATCCCATAGGGATGGAAAGCAGGCCCCGGCCTTTGGAAAGCTCGGTGACTCCTGTTTCCAGAAACGCGCCCCTTCCCCGGCCGGACAGAAGCGGAGAAAGGGGAGGGACTCTTCTCTATCCTGTCTATTCCTACGTAGGAAATCCAGGAGCTTCCTCCTATGAAATCGAAGTCCTTTCTGCCTATCCTGAAAATACGGAAGGCACTGCCCATTCCATGTACCGCATAGGCGGCGGAGATTTCCTTTATACCGATTTCTACGACGACACTCCCCGATTCGGCACCTGGTACTGGCGGGTGCGGGGAAAGGATGAGGAAGGAAATCCGGTGGGACAGTGGAGCCTTCCCCAGAAGCGGCAGTTTTCTACGGAAGGCTATACCATCGGCCTCTACGGCGACAGCATTACCCATGGCGGCGGCCGCATGTCCTATGGCCCCAATGATCTGGAATACAGCTATGGCCACTATCTGGACTTTGACACTATCAATCTGGGGGATTCAGGAAATACGAGCCATGACATGGTGGAACGCTTCGACCGTGATGTCCTTCCCTTTCATCTGAAATACCTCCTTATTCTGGGCGGCAGCAACAGCCTCCGGGGCGGCGTGTCGGCGGAAGAGGTCATCCGTGATTTGCAGGAAATCCAGCAGAAGTGCAGAGACCATAACATTGTGCCCATCCTTCTCACCCTGCCGCCCATCAATCCGTCCAGCATAGATAAGGTCTTTCATGAACCTACTGCAGAGGGCTGGGAAGAAGCCTTTCGAAAGGTTAACGCATTCATCCGTACCCAGCCCCATATCGACACGGCAGCGGCCTTCCTTTACGATAACCTGATGCCGGAATACCTGGCTCTGGACGGCCTCCACGGCGACGTGGAAGCCAAAAAGAGGATGGCAGATATGATTAACCGGCATATAGGTGAATTTGTGAAATAGCGGACAGGATCGAGACCTGGGCGGTGCTTTCCAGTATTCCCGAAGGTTGACACGCCTTATGGACAAGCTTTGACAGGCTTGAGGGTTCAGGCGCCTTTCGGCGCCCGGGTTCTATCGTTCGTGTGCTGCGCATCGAACGATGGGTTCGGCCCACAGAGCGGGCTGGTTCAGAGGGGAGTTTTATATGCCGCTGCCTGGGGCAGCGAAAACCGTACAACCGCCTTGGGGGCGTAGGAAAACAAGCCAACCTCGCTCCGCTCGAGGAAATGCATTCCCCTTTTGGTGGCTGGCGCCACCACCTTTCCCCCGCAAGCGGGGGCACTATAAAGCTCCGTTATGCTGTGAGCTGCTTATGAAAGGACTGCTTTTCAGAGCTTTATTCTGCCCCCTGAACAGGGGGAAGTCCGGCGAAGCCGGATAGGGGGAGGCGAGCGCAGCGAGCCAATCCGCAGAATGCTTATCATACTATATGACACTGAAAGTAAATCCCGTAACGCTGACTTTATACTCATCGCCCGAAGGGCGATACCACAACCCTCGGCCCGAAGGGTCGTCAAACCTAAGAACCTTAAGAACCTTCGGGACGAAGTCCCGTCAACCCTCACACCGCAGGTGTGTCCAAGGGCTGCTTGGCGGCCCTTTTAAGTTATCCACATTTTGTTCAAAACTCTGTGAATTCCTGTAGAAATTCACAGGAAAAAAGTTCTGAATTACCGATTTTATCGACAAAGTTAGTCACAGAGATTCACAACAGAGTTATTCACAATCTGTGAATATGTAGTGAATGAAAAGTTTTCTGTCGAAAAGTTTCCTGTGGGTAAGAAACGCCATGGGAGCCAAGCCAAATAGGAAACCATACGCGAAAAGTTTCCTGTCGGTAAGAAGCACCGTGTGAGCCACGACAAGTAAGGAAACCTTTAGCCCAGAGTTTCCTGTGTGAAAGAAGCGCCATGGGAGCCATGGCGAGTAGGAAACCATTCGCAAAAAGTTTCCTGTCGGCATAAAAGGCAGCAGAACTAAGCCGGACAGGAAACCTCAAAGAAACCATATTGACAAATACTCTCAGTTAGCCTATTGTTAGGATAAGTTAATTCAAAATTTTGCTTAAAGGAGAACATAATGAATATGGATATTTTCTGGGGACTCTTTATCCCCTTTCTGGGCACCTCTCTGGGGGCGGCCTGCGTGTTTTTTATGCGGGGAGAAATGCATCGCGGCGTGCAGCGGGGGCTCACAGGTTTTGCTTCCGGCGTCATGGTGGCGGCTTCTATCTGGAGTCTTCTCATTCCGGCCATTGAGGAATCGTCGGACTGGGGGAAGCTGGCTTTTCTGCCTGCGGTGATTGGGTTTGGCGGAGGCATTCTTTTTCTGCTTTTTCTGGATCACATCATTCCCCATCTTCATATGGGGGCGGAAAGGGCAGAAGGGCCACGGAGTCATCTGGCCCGCACCACTATGCTGGTACTGGCAGTGACGCTCCATAATATTCCGGAAGGTATGGCCGTGGGGGTGGTGCTGGCCGGTTTCCTGTCAGGCCACGGGGATATTACCTATGCATCAGCCATGGCTCTTTCCATTGGCATTGCCATTCAGAATTTCCCGGAAGGGGCCATTATTTCCATGCCTCTTCGGGGCGCCGGTATGGGAAAGATGAAATCCTTCGTCGGCGGTATGCTGTCAGGGGCGGTGGAACCAGTAGGCGGTATGCTCACCATTCTCCTCACGTCACTGGTGGTGCCTCTTATGCCCTATCTTCTTTCCTTTGCGGCAGGCGCCATGATGTATGTGGTGGTGGAAGAGCTGATTCCTGAAATGTCGGAAGGAGAGCATTCCGATATAGGTGTCCTCACCTTCGCCCTGGGCTTCATGGTGATGATGACATTGGATGTGGCCCTGGGATAGGGGAGAGCAGGCCTGCTTATGGACAAGCCCCTTTGGGGCGTGAGGGTTCTAAAGTTTGACGGGGCTATCGTCCCGAGGGTTCTTAAGTTTGACAGCGGCTTTGCCGCTGAGGGTTGTAGTATGGCGCCTTTTAATTGATAGAAGGCGCCAGTTTGTATGAAATCTTTAAAACTTGCGGCGAAGCCGCCACCATAACCCTCGGGGCCAAAGGCCCCGTCAAACTTAATAACCTTAAGAACCTTCGGGGCGAAGCCCCGTCAACCCTCACACCGAAGGTGTGTCCCTACGAATTAGAAAATGATTAAATGCGAAAAAACCTCTTGCAAAATTTTACAAGGGGACCTATAATGCAAACATCAAATTCATACAGGTGGATGAAACATATGGGAGAAAGCCGTAAGGCTTACCGAAGGAGTGACACTCTCAGGTATCTGAAAAGATGAGTACCGTATGCGGACACACTCTGGAGAGTCTCGATTAAAGAGCGCCGAAGGTGTAAGGATGGCAGCATCCCAATCTCTCAGGCAAAAGGACAGAGAAAGCAGCGTCACACTATGTGTTCCGCTTTAAGGTAGACAATGCCGGCTTCCAGAGTTTTATTTTTCATGGAAAGCCGGCTTTTTGTATCTATCTTATGATCTGGAGGGCGTTGTTAAAATGGATTTGAATTACATGAATGTGTTGAATTCGCTGGATAGTTTTATCTGGGGGCCGCCGCTGCTGGTTCTTCTTGTAGGAACCGGTATCCTGCTTACCATCAGACTGAAGCTGCTGCAGGTATTCCAATTACCGAAGGCACTGAAGCTGATTTTCAAAGCACAGAATGCAGGCAGCGGTGATATTGATTCTTTCAAGGCTCTCTGCACAGCCCTTTCTGCCACAGTAGGTACCGGCAACATTGTAGGCGTGGCAACAGCCATCGCAGCCGGCGGCCCGGGCGCCATTTTCTGGATGTGGCTTGCCGCATTCTTCGGAATGGCTACCAAGTATGCAGAAGGTCTTCTGGCCGTCAAGTACCGCGAAGTAGATGCCAAAGGTGAAATCGCCGGCGGCCCTATGTTCTACATTAAAAACGGTATGGGCGAGAAGTACAAGTGGCTGGGCACCCTCTTCGCCATCTTCGGCGTTCTGGTAGCCTACTTCGGAATCGGTACTTTTGCCCAGGTGAATTCCATTGTGGATATCACCAAGATGACTATCGGATTGGATCCCATGTGGACAGCCGTGATTCTCACGGTTCTGGTAGCAGCCATTACTCTTGGCGGACTCCAGTCCATCGCTGCAGCCGCTTCCAAAATCGTTCCGGCTATGGCAGTGATTTACTTCATTTCAACCATTGGTGTATTGATTTTCTTCGCTGATAAGATTCCTGGCGCTGTGGAAATTATTATTTCCAACGCATTTACAGGCAGTGCAGCAGCTGGCGGTTTCCTTGGTTCTACCATGATCATGGCTATGAGAAATGGTATCGCCAGAGGCGTATTCTCCAATGAATCTGGCCTGGGCTCTGCTCCTATCGTAGCAGCCGCTGCTAAAACCAAATGGCCTGCCGAACAGGGACTTATTTCTATGACCGGTACCTTCATTGATACCATTATCATCTGCACACTGACCGGTCTTACCATCGTCGTTTCCGGTGAATGGCTGAACGGCCTGAACGGTGCAGCCCTGACCAATGCCGCATTCAAAGATGCATTCCCCGCTTTTGGCGGCTACATGCTCATGATCGGCCTGGTACTCTTCGCTTTCACCACCATCCTTGGATGGAACTACTACGGCGAACGCTGCATGATTTACCTGGCTGGTACCAAAGGAGTTCTTCCTTACCGTATCATCTTTATCGCACTGGTTGCGAGCGGCGCATTTTTGAAACTTGAAGCCATCTGGGTTCTGGCAGATATTGTCAATGGACTCATGGCTATTCCTAACCTGATTGCCCTGTTGGCCCTGTCCGGCGTGGTGGTAAGAGAAACTGCCAAGTATTTCGACCACCTGAAGACAGGCAAGGACTACGAAGAATACGTAGACCAGGACCCCAGCAAGGAAGTAAAGGCCAAAATTTCCGCCAATGCGGAAGACTGAGCCTTTCAATCGGGCACTGATATTACATATTATTTCCAGACGGAAAGGTTTTCCCATTTTCCTTCCGCCGGGATTAATATGACACCCCATCCGGCAAAGGGCACCCTGGTGGATAAGCCCTCCTAAACTGATTCATCAGGGAGTGCCGGGCTTCGGGAAGTATCCCTGGAAATATTTCCCGAAGTGGAGGCCCTGCTTTTTCTAAAAATGGTTCCATAAAATCAATATCCTTAATGTATGTATAGGATCAGGCAATGCCTGTGAATATATGCCGCAATGCACGGCAGGTTTCCGTAGGGGGAATTCAGATCTGGTCCCGAAGAAGCCAAAAAGCAAAATATGGTGGATGATGTACACTGAAAAATGAGAGGCCCAAAGCCCCTCTGCCGAAGGAGTAATACTATCAGGCGTTCAGAAGAACACGAAACTGTGTACGGACACAACTCTGGAGAGTCCCATTCGATTGGGCGCCGAAGGTGTAAAGGGATTTCACCCGTAAATCCCGAATCTCTCAGGCAAAAGGACAGGGCTGGCAGCCGGGTAACTCCCGCTATGCATGGATGCATACATACATATCACCGCCAGCCTCAGACTTTTTTCACCAGCAGCCTGAGTGCGGCGGTTGTTTTTTTCTCAGAAAAACGGGTCAAATGTAAGGGGGATATTATTATGGACATGGCTGCAATCAACTCGCTCGTCAATACCATTGACGGCATAGTCTGGGGCCCGGTAATGCTGGTGCTCCTTGTCGGTACCGGCGTGTACCTCACCTGTTTATTGAAATTTCAGACCTGGCGGAATCTGCCCTATGCAATCCACAGCGTCCTTTCTAAAGAAGCCCGCACCACAAAACGAGGCAAAGGCGATGTTTCTCCATTCTCCGCATTAATGACTGCCCTGGCTGCCACCATCGGCACCGGCAATATTGTAGGCGTTGCCACCGCCATGTTCTCCGGCGGCCCCGGCGCCCTGGTATGGATGTGGATTTCCGCATGCTTCGGCCTCACCACCAAATTCTCCGAATGCATGCTGGCTATTAAATACCGTGAAGTGAATGCCAAAGGTGAAATGAAGGGCGGCCCCATGTTCACCATGAAAAACGGCTTCAAAAATAAAATGGCCGGCCGCACCCTCGGTTTCCTCTTCGCACTCTTCTCTGTCATCGCTTCTTTCGGTATCGGCAACATGACCCAGGCAAACTCCATTTCCGGAGCTGTGCAGACAGTCTTCGGCATTCCGCTGGAAGTCTGCGGCGTGGTTCTGACCATCCTGTCTCTCATCATCATCGTAGGAGGTATCAAGACAATTTCCAAAGTTTCCTCTGTCGTTGTTCCCGGTATGGCTGTGTTCTACATCATCGCAGGCGTTATCTGCATTCTTATTAATATCCAGAACGTACCTCACGGCCTCTATCTGATCTTCATGATGGCCTTCAATCCGCAGGCTATCGGCGGCGGCGTCCTCGGCACCATTACCGTCACCATTATGAACTCCATGCGTTACGGCGTTGCCAGAGGCTGCTTCTCCAATGAAGCCGGCCTGGGCTCTGCAGCTATTACCGCTGCTGCTGCCACCACCGATGATCCTGTTCGTCAGGGCTACATCAATATGACCGGCACCTTCTGGGATACCATCGTTGTCTGCACCATTACCGGTCTTACCATTGCTTCCTCCGGCGTCCTTGGCACCACTGATGCCAGCGGTGCTCCTCTGAAAGGCATTGCCCTCACCATGGCAGCCTTCTCTTCCAACATCGGCGTCATCGGAACCTACATCGTAGCTATCGGTATCATCCTCTTCGCCTTCTCCACCATCCTTGGCTGGGAATACCACGGCGAAAAAGCATGGGAATACCTCTTCGGAACCCATAAATTCAATATGGTTTACAGAGTTGTATTCTCCCTGGTTGTTTACGTAGGTGCTACCCAGACCCTGGATCTGGTATGGAACCTCTCCGATATTGCCAACGCACTCATGGCAATTCCAAACCTCATTTCCCTGCTCGTTCTCTCTCCTGTCATTAAAGAAGAAGTCGTCCGCTTCCAGGGCGTACTTGCTAAGGAAAGAGCTGAAAAAGCAGCACTGGCTGCTAAAGAAGAAGGCGCAAAGGCTCATATCTGAGATCGCCCTTCACCTTGCAGGGACGCGATGAACAATGGTTCATCTTCCATATCGTTGTCCCCCCTCACTTCTTCGGAAGTGAGAAACACCCCTATCCTGCTCCTCTGAATTCCGGCAGGATAGGGGATTTTTTTGCCTTTTTTATAAAACTTGCGGCATTAGCCGCCACCGTCATCTCGATCAGAGGGGAATTTTATATGCCGCCTTTGGCGTCAGGGAAACCATGGGTTTTTGTGAAGAATCGGCGGGAAGCTGTATTCCCGAAGGTTGACACGCCCTGATGGGCGTGAGGGTTGATGGCGCCGCCGGGCCTTTGGCCCTGGGCGCCAAGGGTTCTGTCCGGGACCGGCTGACGCCTCCCGGACGGGCTCCGGGCTTCCGCCCTCGGGAGGTATATAGTACTGTGGAGGTCCTGCATAGGACCTCCAAGTCAGCCAAAGTAGGCCCTTAGACTGCCCATTAAAGGGCTTACCTATTGGTTGGCTGACCGTACCCACTGGGGAGGTACGGCGCCTTCGGCGCCATTTTTTATACCGCCTTTGGCGGAGAAAACCATACAACCGCCCTGCGGGCGTCGGAAAGGCATTCCCCCTTTGGTGGCTGGCGCCACCACCTTTCCCCCGCAAGCGAGGGCACTATAACCCGTGCTTACTGTAGAGATGCTTATGAAGAGAATTTTTCGCGGTGTTTTATTCTGCTCCCTGAACAGGGGTGGCAAGGGAACACGATTCGTAAGGGAGCAAAGCGACCTGAGAATCGTGTGACACGCTTTCCCGTGGATGCACAGCGAACATGATTTGAAGGAGCGCCAGCGACGCACAAATCATAGTGAGTCGTTTCACCTTTAGGTGGAAGTCCGGCGAAGCCGGATAGGGGGAGGCGAGCGCAGCGAGCCAATCCGCAGAATGCTTATTATGTCATATGATACAGCAAGGTCATCCCGTAACGCTGATTTTATAAGCATTGCCCGTAGGGCAATCCGACACCCTCTGAACCAGCCTGCCAAAGGCAGGCCGAACCCTCTGAACCCTCTGAACCCAGGCCACAGAGTGGCCCGTCAACCCTCACACCGCAGGTGTGTCCAATGGCGCAGCCGGATAAGGGGGAGCCGCGCAGCGGCTAATCACCAGAATGCTTATCATGCTATATGACATAGAAAGCCAATCCCGTAACGCTGACTTTATACTCATCGACCGTAAGGGCGATACCACAACCCTCGGCCCGAAGGGCCGTCAAACTTAAGAACCTTTAGAACCCTCGGGGCCGGAGGCCCGTCAACCCTCGCGCCAAAGGCGCGTCCATGTAGAACCTTTTTCCTGTTGCCGTAAAATGGTATAATATCCTAAATAGCGGAAAAGGCGGTGGAACGATGGCACGGCGCAAAGGGCTGAAGAAATGGGACCGGATTACGGAAGAGGGCTGGCTCATGCTCATGGGAGATACCTCTGTTATGAGCCGTCTCATGATGGATATTTTTGATAGGCTCTACGATTCCACGGACCATATGGATAACGGCAAAAGCATTGCCGCCGCTCTCCACATGGAGTATCGGGCCCTGAATTCCGCTGTGGGATGGGCCGGCGGAAAAATCCGGGACATGGCGGAAAAGGGACTCCTTCCCCTGTATCCGGAAGAAAAGAAGGCCCGAAGGCCGAAGAAATCAGCGCCTCTTGTGCAGGAAAACCTGGAGAAGGAAGAAGAACCGCTGCAGGAATCCTCAGTCATGGCACCCTGGGAGTATGTGTTTGACGGGGTGGAAGGGGAAAATGGTACCTATTTCTGGATATTGAAGCCTGCAGCCGCCGCCGCTTTCGGTGAAATGAAAGAAGCCGGGGACCGGAGGATTCGAGCCATTTCCAAAATCCTGGAAGATGATAAGACCGCAGAGGGGCGGGAAGAAAATCTTTTTTCCAACCCCTCCGACACCTCGGTAAGGGCGATCCGGCGGCTTCTGGAAAAGGACCGGGATTTCCAGCGCAAATCCTTTGGCCGGGACCATCCCTGCTGTCTGGTCTGCGGAGCGGACCGGATGTCCCTCTTGCGGGCCTTTCCCTATGGGGAGAAGGAAGAGGGGGAGAAGGGACTTCTCTTCTGTCCCACCCATGGCGCCCTGTTTGCGGCCCATCTCATTTCCTTCAGCATGAAAGGGGAGCTTCTCGTTTCAGAGAGGCTCACGGAGAAGGAAAGGGAGCTTTTCCATCTGACGGCGGGGGAGAAGGCTCATGGACATTTTGTGCGGCGCCGCATGGCGGAGCACCGGAAGATTTTTAACCAGGAAGGCAGGAAATTGAAATGATTTTATCCGGCAGGGAAATCGTAAGACATATGGGAGAGGAAATCATTATCGATCCTTTTGACCCGAAAAAGGTCAATCCCAACAGCTATAACCTTACCTTGTCTGACGAGCTCATGGTTTATGACCATCATGAGCTGGATATGAAGAAGAAAAATGAAGGCCATCTGCTCCACATTCCCGAAGAAGGTATCGTGCTCCAGCCCAATAAACTGTATCTGGGGCGCACCAGGGAGTACACGAAGACCAAGTGCTTCGTGCCCATGCTGGAAGGCCGTTCTTCCATCGGCCGTCTGGGTCTTTTCATTCACGTCACCGCAGGATTCGGCGATGTAGGCTTTTCCGGCTACTGGACATTGGAAATGTTCTGCGTCCAGCCTATCCGTATTTATGCAGGTGTAGAAATCTGCCAGATTTATTTCCATACGGTCCTGGGAGAAGCGGACAGCTATAACGGAGGCAAGTACCAGAACAATCAGGGGATTCAGCCCAGCCTCCTTTACAAAGATTTCGAAAAGTAGTATTATAATAGTAACTTTATAACACATGGGGCAAAGAAGCTGCAGCTGACGTATAGGTTTTTCCTATGCGCCGGGCTGCTTTTTTATTTCACCCTTTGTGGATTTCGGGACATTCCGATGGAATTTCAAGGAGAACCGGATGGTCCCAGTGAGGGTATTCAAGGAGGACAGTATGATGAAGAAGGCATTGAAAAAACTGATGGTAGCAGGTGCATTTTGTCTGGCTGGTACGGCACTTCTTGCAGGCTGCGGCGGCAGCTCCGGTTCCGGCTCCGCTTCAGCAGGGGGCAAGCAGTTCCTGAATATCGCCACCGGCGGTACCGCAGGCACCTATTATCCCCTGGGCGGCGCACTGGCTGAACTGCTGAACCAGAATATCAAAGGCATGAACGCTTCTGCCCAGTCCACCGGCGCATCGGTAGCCAACGTGAATATGCTGAAGGACGGTTCCGTAGATATCGCTTTCATTCAGAACGATATTGCCTACTATGCAGCCAACAGCAAGGAAATGTTCAAAGACAACAAGATGGATAACATCCGCGGCCTGGCTGCCCTGTATCCGGAAACCATCCAGTTCGTTACCACCCAGGATAAGGGTATCAAGACAGTGGCTGACCTGAAGGGTAAGAAAGTTGCCGTCGGTGCTTCCGGTTCCGGCGCCGAAGCCAATGCCCGCCAGATTCTGGAAGCCTATGGCATTACCTATAATGATATCGACGTACAGTACCTCTCCTTCGGTGAAGCTGCCAATGCACTGAAGGATGGCAACGTAGATGCGGGCGTAGTGGTAGCAGGCTTCCCGACTGCCGCTATCCAGGATCTGGCTGCCAACAAGTCCGCTGCCATCGTCAACATCGATCCGAAGATCGTTGACCAGCTCATGCAGAAATATCCGTACTACACCAAGATGACCATTCCCAAGGGCACCTACCCCGGACAGGATGAAGATGTCAACACGGTAGCTGTAAAGTGCGTCATCGTCACCACCGATAAGCTCAGCGACGATCTGGGCGAACAGATCGTGAAGGCCATCTATGAACATCTGGACCGTATGAAAGCAGCTCATGCCGTAGGCAAGTACATCACCAAAGACACCGCTCTGGAAGGCATGTCCGTGAAGATGAATGCCGGCGCTGAAAAGTACCTGAAGTCCAAATAAGGAAGAATCCCTATTGGATCCATACCTTGCATAGAAAGGAGGGAGAACGGGCCTGACAGGGGTCCGTTCTCGCTTTCATGAAAAAACAGAAAAATGGGACACTGGAAACAGTGATTATTATCATCGGCATTATCGTGGCCCTGGTGACAGGAATAGGCGGCTGGTACATCCGCATGCCTTTCCTCTTTGCCCAGACCTCGGACGGTATCATTTTCAGACAGCGGGTGGAGGCCGGCACGCCGGTGACCCTGGCTTATCGCCATTCCGTCCAGAAGACCATGATTTATGAGTATCTGGAAGTCAATCAGATAGCAAACGGATTTGTCCTGAAATCCACCAAGTATCAATCCATGGGGGTGGGGCTTCCCTTTTCCGCTGACGAGGGAAAGTTCCGGGAAGAGGACGGCTGGTTTATTCTGGATGATATCAACCGGAATTATCCTGAGCTCTCTATCCGCAACGGAGTAACAAATCATGGAGTCCTGACCGTAGGAGACAAAGACTACGATCTGGATGCCATGGTCCCTCTGGGAAAAGAAATGAAGCTATATGTAGCGCCACTTTATAAAGGGTGGTACATGAAAAAAGAAATTAGGAGTTGATTATTTTGGCTGATTTAGAAAAAAAGGGAGCCCCCGCCGGAGCAGAGGCTCCGGCAGACGGCAAAATGACGGACGAACTCCAGGAGAAATTGAAATCCCTGGATAAAGAGTCCAATACCATGGAATACGGAGGCATCTGCGGCAAAATCGTAGCCGCCATCTGCATCTGCTTTTCCCTCTTCCAGATTTACACCGGTATTTTCGGCACACTGGATGCCATGATCCAGCGCTGCGTCCATCTATCCTTCGGCATCTGCCTCGTATTCCTTCTCTGCCCTACGAAGAAATCCTGGGTCAAAGGCGGCAGATTCCATCCTCTTGACCTGCTTCTCACAGTGCTGGCCGTGATTCCGCCGCTCTATATCCTGGTCAACTACCAGCAGCTGATTCTCCGCGCCGGTACCGTGACCCCCACCGATGCGGTGGTAGGCCTTCTGGGCATTGTGATGGTACTGGAAGCAGCCCGCCGTATCGTAGGCCTTCCTATCGTGATCGTGGTTCTCTGCTTCCTGGCTTATGGCTTCCTGGGCCCCTACATGCCGGGCCCCCTGGCCCACAGAGGACTCACCATTAACCAGATGGTAGGGCACCTCTTCTTTACCACCGAAGGCGTCTTCGGTATCCCCCTGGGCGTATCGTCCACCTTCATTTTCCTCTTCATCCTCTTTGGCGCCTATCTGGAAAAGACGGGCCTGGGCAAATTCTTCATTGATATTGCCAACGCCCTGGCCGGCTGGGCTTCCGGCGGACCGGCTAAAGTAGCCGTTATCTCCAGTGCCCTTCAGGGCACCATTTCCGGCTCCTCCGTAGCCAACGTGGTCGGTTCCGGCTCCTTCACCATTCCTATGATGAAGAAACTGGGCTATCACAAGAATTTCGCCGGCGCCGTAGAAGCAGCCGCATCCACCGGGGGACAGCTCATGCCGCCGATTATGGGTGCCGCCGCCTTCCTCATGGCTGAATTCGTAGGCATTCCCTATATGGAAGTAGTGAAAGCCGCCATCGTGCCGGCCATTCTCTACTTCCTGGGCGTGTTCCTGGGCGTTCACTTCGAAGCCAAGAAAAATCACCTGGAAGGCACACCCAGAAGCCAGCTGGAACCCTGGGGCAAGATTATGAAGGAAGAAGGCCATCTGGCCATTCCGCTGATTGCCATCATCGCCCTTCTGGCTTCCGGCTACACACCTATGAAAGCAGCCCTGGCAGGTATCTTCATCTCCATTGGTACCGCCATGCTCCGGGCCAGCACCCGCATGAGCTTCTATGACATTGTGGACGGCCTGGTCAAAGGTGCCAGAGGGGCCCTGGGCGTCATCATTGCCTGCGCCTCTGCCGGCATGATTATCGGTATCGTTACTAAAACCGGCGTAGGCCTGAAACTGGCTTCCGCCCTGGTCACCGTGGCAGCAGGCAACTTCATGCTTCTGCTTCTCTGCACCATGCTCACCTCCCTCATTCTGGGCATGGGCGTGCCTACCACGGCCAACTACGTCATTACCTCCACCATCGCCGCACCGGCACTGATTCAGCTGGGCGTACCGATTCTGGCGGCTCATATGTTTGTATTCTACTTCGGCATTATCGCCGACATTACCCCGCCGGTAGCCCTGGCAGCTTACGCAGGAAGCGCCATTTCCGGCGGCGATCCTCTGAAAACAGGGGTGAATGCGTCGAAACTGGGCATTGCGGCATTCATTATTCCTTATGTATTCGTCCTCTCGCCCCAGCTTCTGGGCATCGGTGCTACCTTCGGCAGCGTACTTTTCACCACCTGCACCGCCATCATCGGTATGACCGGTATCTCCGGCGCCATGATCGGCCAGTTCTACTGCAAAGCCAATGTATTTGAACGGCTCCTCCTTCTGGCCGGCGGCCTCTGCCTCATTGATCCCCATACCCTCACGGATATTATTGGCGTGGCCATCCTGGCCGGTGTCTTTGCACTTCAGTACTTCCGCACCAAAAAGGCAAAAGCCGCAGAAGCCTGAAGTACCGAAAAAGCTCTCCCTCTCGGGGAGCTTTTTTCGATGGAAAGAAAAAAGGCTGTGAAGAAATGCGTATTCATTTCTCACAGCCTTTTTTATGACTCTTTTTTCGGGGAACCTGTCTGCCCATGGGTCATCTTCGGCGGAGGCAGGGGCTGGCAGGAGTGGTAAAGTTTCCTGCCGTCATGCCCACTGTACCATAGGGGCGTGAGATTTCTCCACTCTGTGGAGACTCTGCATAGAGTTTCCAAGTCAGCCGAAGTTGGCCTCTAGCCTGCACAATAAGAGGCTTTCCTATTGGCGGCTGACCGGCTGCGGTCGAAATGACGTATGCGGTACAGCGTTTTTTCCATTTGTGTCCCTCTTTGAAATGACTGTATGCTGCCTGCCGCTATTGTCATCTCGAGCGGAGGCAAGGGCCGGTATTGTAACAGAGGGACTTCTGTTCTGATGTGGCGCAGAGCCGAGAGATCTCCTGCCCCAATGTTCTGTGTACCATCAGGGAGTGAGATTTCTCCACTCCGCTGCGCTTTGGTCGAAATGACGAGGGGTGGGGTGATGTCCCTGTCATTTGAGGAATGAGATTTCTCCACTCCTCTCCGCTTTCGTCGAAATGACGTATGCGGTGCAGCATTTTTTCTATTTGTGTCCCTCTTTGAAATGACTGTATGCTGCCTGCCGCTATCGTCATCTCGAGCGGAGGCAGGGGCCGGTATTATAACAGAGGGACTTCGGCTTTGTTGTGGCTCAGAGCCGAGAGATCTCCTGCCCTGATGCTCACTGCACCAATGAGGTGTGGAAATTTCTTACATCCTCTTTTGATGGGAAAGGAAGGCGGACCTGTTATGGGCAGCTTCTTTCTACCCATCTTCTAATGCAAAATAATCTTAGTGTAAAATTTTACTCGGTAGGGAATTTTTCCAGAAACAATAAAAGAGGAAAGCCTCCCCTTGAGTGGAAATATTATAATTTCCGTGCACAAATAAAACAAAGAAAGGGCTTTCCTCATGGATATTATAACAAAAACTGGAGAAATTTGGAGTGAAAATGCAATAGGAGCAATTATTTCTATCATCAAGGAATCTGATGATTCTATTGAGTCTGAAAGGAAGCTAACTCATTGGCTCACTGAAATGAACTGTCAGCTTATAGTTATGGCCCTGGCGCGTATTGACACTGAGCTGTATCAGATTTACAAGGTACAGGGGTGGCGTGTGGCGCGCCGGGACTCTAGGACGATTTGCTGCCGCTATGGAGAGCTGACCTATACCCGAAGACTTCTGCAGAAAGAAGGGAAGAGCTTCTATCCCCTGGACTGCAAAATGGGCTTTGAACCCAGAAAGCACTACAGCCTGGGAATGATTGAGCGGATTGTCGAGGCTGTCGCAATTACCACATCTCGCAGTGCCAGCGAACTCCTGCAAAGTCTGGCAGGGATTACCATCTCCCATCAGTCCGTTATCTCACTCAAGAACTATGCCGGCGAGAAGGCGAAGGCTTACGAAAAAGCATTGGCACAGGAAAGAACTTTTTGCAATGGTAAGAAGCTATCTGCTTGGGCACTATGACTTGTCTAAGACCACAGTACTGTCGAATGGGGATGGAGGGTCCGGATACCAGTTTCAGGACTTTGAGCGAATAGTAGAAGGCTGCCTGGATCACCAGCACTTCCGCGACTGCTATCATGTGCATGAAAAGATCCGGACCCGGCTCAGCTTCTGCAACAGGAAACTGATAGACCGTATTATCCGAGAACTTCACCGGACCGACAATATTATGAAACAGATTCCCGTATGGATGGACACTGCCCGGAGCTGCGCCCGGACAGAGGAGGATTTGGAGGAGGTAGACAAGCTGCAGAGCTATCTGGAGAGAAATGCTCCCTATATCCCCAGCCTGAGTCAGCGCGGCATCCATACAGAGATTCACCTGGGGACTGTAGAAACAAATCACCGGTTTTACAGCTATCGCATGAAGCGGCAGGGACGGAGCTGGTCCAGCGAGGGAATGGAGTGTATGGTTTGGGTATTGACCGCCCGGAAGAATAAAACACTTACAGCAGCTCTCCTGTACCATGCTAATGGGAAAAGCTACAAAAAGATGGATAGAGCCCTGCACAAGGCTGCGGTGCAGGCAGAGCGTAAAATCGCCCAGAATGTCCGGAGTGAGGCGCAGAAGCGTAAAATGAGAAACTATAGGCCAGGATGCCTGGAGGGGCGTATAGGCGTTTATGGAGCTTCTTCTTCACCAATGGGGAGACTGGCCAGAGCTATACAAAAATACTGATTAAACCGAAGCCACGGAGATAGTAATCATCGACAGTCAAATGAATTACCGAGGAAAACTTGACACTTACCAGGGTGGACAGCAAACTATTCCTTTTCCCCTCAAACATGGTACAATATATCAAATCCATCTGTGTTCTTCTCAGGGAGGCAGGAACATGAAAAATTGGAAGAAAAAACTGACAGCAGCCATGCTGGCAGCGGTATGTCTTACGGGGGCAGCTGCGCCGGTGACGGTGGAAGCAGCGACTACGACCCAGAAGATTCTTTACGGAGCGGCGGCTCTCCTTTTTATTTCCAGCTATTATACCCGCATGGATGATAAAGCGGGGATGCAGCTTCTGGACCAGTGCCAGCAGCAGACAGGCGTATATGAATCGGCAGAAGCGGACAACCGGGTGCAGTCCATTTATGAAAATATACGGAATACCGGCGCCGTGGAGCGGAATTACAATGTCTATGTGTCCCCCAGCGAGGACATCAATGCCTTCATGAGCCTGGGCGGCGTGCTCTGTGTCAATAAAGGATCCCTGGATGCCTTTGACGATGATGAGCTGGCCTATGTGATGGCCCATGAAATTTCCCACGGCGAAAAGCGGCATAACGTGAACGGCGTGAAGAAGAGTGTAGGCCTGATTACGGCGCTGGATATTTATCTTGGCAGTGATGCGTCCTACGGGGAATATCTCCTTGGAAATATTGCGGCCAACTATGTGGCCAATGCGGTATTCACCAAGGATCAGGAAAAAGAGGCGGATGATATGGGCTTCCAGTACCTTGTGGAAGCGGGCTACAACCCCGGCGGCGGAGCAGCCTCCATGCAGGTGCTGAAGGATAAGTACGGCGAAAGCTCTCCCTCCGGCATCAAGGCGGTGCTGGCACCGGGGAATCATCCCAAAACCAGCGACCGTATCAATAAGAACCTGAAATGGATGAAGCAGTATTCCGGCGGCCATGTGGATGTGAAGGACGGCTGGATCATGGTGAATGGTGAAAAGGCTTTCCAGCCATCTGCAGCAGGCCGCTATACCGATAAGGAGAGGACCTTCCTTACGGCGGGCAAACTGGACAGACTCTACCATACAGGCCATGTACCGGATGCGGTGATCCAGGATGATACCATTTACTGTGGAAATACGGCGGTGTACAGCCTGTCATCTGCAGAAGATGGAAAGCTCTATGTGGCAAACCTGAACAAAGGGATTGCCAAAGATCGGGGCGAAGCAGTACAAAGTGATTTTGACATCGATTCCCGAAGAAAGAAGATAGAAAAGAAAGCAAAGGCCGGGAAACAGAATGGCGGCAGCGGTGAAAATGAAGTACAGGCAGGCGCCATTCCAGAAGCCGGCTGACAGGATTGACAGTACTGATTTACTCATGAAATCTGCTTTTATAAGACATTTTATGAAGTGGCACCATGGGATTCCCATGGCATAACACGTAAGGCATCAAAGCAGTGAGGGGTAAATCTGTGCTTTCGCAGAAAGGATTGTATGAATTAAATTATGAAGAAATTATTGGCTCTCCTTGTTTTGGCGGTTGTATTTGCAGGCGTGGCTTTCGGCATTCTGGCTCTCATTACCCCGGAGCCTCCCAGGAAACCGGAGCTGCCGGCTCCGCCGAAAACGGGAGCCGTAGCGGCGGCCTTGGTGGACGGTAATACGGGAGAACTCCTGGCAGAGAAAGAAGGTACCCTGAAGGTGTATCCTGCCAGCACCACCAAGATTCTGACCTGTATCATCGCTCTGGAAGAGGGGAAGGACAAACTGGATCAGAACGCAGTGATTACTCAGCGGGCCATGAAGCAGGACGGCACAAACCTGGGAGTCCGCCCGGACATGCCTTTGTCCCTGCACCAGATGCTCTACGGCATGATGCTTATTTCCGGCAATGATGCCGCTGTGGCCACAGCGGAAACAGTGGGCGGCTCCTATGACCGCTTCATTGAAATGATGAATGAAAAGGCCGCCTCCATCGGTGCCAAAAATTCTCATTTTGCAAACCCCAATGGCCTGACAGACCCGAACCATTACACCACGGCTGAGGATATGGCAAAGATTGCAGTCTACGCCATGAAGAATTCTGATTTCAGGGATATCGTAAAGAGAAAGACCTATCCCATGACCTACAAAAATGGCATTTACCGGAATGTGGCAAACCGGAATGAATTCCTTTCCAGCGGCTACGAAGGAGCCAACGGCATTAAAACGGGCATGACCGAGGCTGCCGGCGACTGCCTGGTGGCCTCGGCAGAAAGGGATGGCCAGCTGATTGTTGCAGTGCTCTATAATGATCCCAAACGGTGGCAGGACGTGAAGACTTGGATGGACTACGGCTTTGCTGCTGCCAAGGTGGAAAGGGAATATCATGAGGCACTGGCAGCAGAACCCTCTATTTATAAATTTGTGAACCGCATGCTGGGAAAGGAGCCGAAGGAAGTGAATGGTTAAAAAGAAAAAAGCTCCCTTCCTGAAGCGCCTTTTTCCAGGAAGCCCGGTGCTGCGCATTATCTTTGTGGTAGTTACCCTGATTACGGCCATTGTGGTGGTGCAGAATGCATACCATTACATCAGAATCAGACAGCAGGAAGCTCAGCTTTTCCAGGAACGAGATAAACTGGCCCAGGAAAAGCAGGAACTGGAAACAAAGAAAGAGGAACTGGAAGATCCGGCTAAACTGGAGAAAAAAGCCCGGGATGACCTGGGACTGGTAAAACCGGGGGAAGTGCCTTATGTGCGATGAAAAAAAGACTGCGAAGAAATGGTCAGCCATTTCCTTGCAGTCTTTTTGTTTCCTTACCATTCCTTTTCGTGGTCAAGGAGCCAGCCGCCGGCGGTGCAGGCCGGGCAGATACAGTATTTTACGCCCTTATCCTTTGCCTCATGGGCAGCCTTTGCCAGATTTCTGGCAGTATCGGCGCCAAAAAATGCAGCACCCTCTTTTGATTCAAAGAAAGGAATCACATGGTCGATGGAGTTCACATCTTCCTTCAGTTCCTTCTTCAGCAGAGCAGCTGCTTTCTCTTCATCCGCTGTTCCGGCGGCATCCAGGTATGACTGGCATACCTTTTTCAGCCCGCTGTAGCAGCTGGGCGCATTCATGACTTCTTTCACCTTGTTTACGATTTCTTCTTTTGCCATAAGAATCATCCTTTCTGTTCAAACATCATATGAGACGTGGCTTCTGCAGCTACCGTGCCGTCCTCGTGGAGCACCCGGGCTTCCATCACCGACAGGGGCCCTTTCCGCCGGATTTCGTGGCAGATGACCTTCACTGTTTCTCCAATGAGCACGGGCGTGCGGAAACGGGTTTCCATTTTTCCCGTATAGGCAGGAATGCCGGTATTCAAAAAGAGGTAATTGCCCATGACTTCGTCCATGAGGGTCATAATCAGGCCGCCGTGCATGCGGTCGTTATAGCTCTGGTGTTCATGGGAGGGGGTAAAGAAGGCAAGACAGCCGCCGGGAATGGAAAAGAAATGGAGATGAAGCCCCAGGGGGTTTTCTTTCCCGCAGGCAAAGCACATACTGTAGGCCGGTTCGCCGGACAGTTCGGTAAGGGGGCGGCCCAGCTTCTTCTCTTCTTCATGAAGAAGCTCCTTCTCCCTTGCGTTTAAGGGGTATGGTTCCTTCTGATTCATATAAAACCTCCTTCAGAGATGCAGCAGCTTTCTCTTTTTATTATAGCATGATGAAACAGAGGAAAATAAAAAAACTGCGGATATTCCGCAGTTTCAAGTGGGCTTTTCTGCTTCTCAGAAACGGTCCAGCAGGTGGTAGCCTTTTCCTTTGAGGAAGGCTTCCGTTTCCGATTCGGTGGTGGAGAATACAGCAATAGGGGAGCTGGTCTGGCGGTCGAAGGAAATATAGAGATAGCGGATCATGACATTGGCATTCTGCAGGTCCGAAAGGATATGGTCCAGGGTGCCGGGCTTATCGGATTTCATATCTACAGCCAGTACCAGGTCTACCCGGCACTGATATCCTTCTTTTTCCAGCGCTTCACTGGCTTTTTCGGACTGATCCACAATGAGTCGGATGATGCCGAATTCGGCACTGTCTGTGGCCAGCATGGTATAAATATTGATGTCGTTCCGGGCGAGAATAGAAGTGATTCGGCTCAATGCGCCCTTTGTATTAGCAGCGAAAATGGAAACCTGGTGTAACATAATATCCTCCTTCATCAGAGCCTTCCGCTCTGTTTATTACAGTGATTTTAACATAAATGGCAGAAAGGAGATAGGGGAGAAATGAATGGATGCTGTCGGCGCCATTCCAGGCCGTTCATGGCGACAAAACTTTACAAATTTATTTCAAAAATCCTATTGACTTTTTTCATCAAGGCAGTATAATATCAACCATAACACGAAAGAACGAATGGCAAGGATCGGGATAAGTATCGTGCAGAAGGTTTCAGAGAGCTGACGGTTGGTGCAAGTCAGTACGAAGCAGGATACAAGCTCACCCGGGAGTTTCGGAAGTGAACCAAGTAATTTTCGACGCCGCCTGCGTTACAGGCATGACAAGCAATGATCGGGACAAGGAATATATTGGTCCATGGCACAGAGAGCCGGCGGATGGTGCAAGCCGGTGCATTCCAGTATTGACCATCACCTGTGAGCCCCTTGGTTGAACGTAGTAAGCTGAGGCGTCTGTCCACGTTACGGATATAAGCACAGAGTATAATGTAGGGTGGTACCGCGCATGTCGCCCCTATTTCCGAAAGGAAATAGGGGCGTTTTTTGTAGGACTTCTTTTCATAACCTCTTGCTTCATGAGTGATAAATACAGGGTGGTACCGCGGATTCCAATTCGCCCCTGCTGCAATGACGCCAGATTGCAGCAGGGGCGTTTTTTTAATCCATTCGTTCTTTCATAGAAATGAAGGCCTGGCCTTCTTATTTTGGAAAGGGGATTGAAGATCGTGTTTTTTCAACAGCTTGTCAACGGTTTAACGCTGGGAAGCGCCTATGCGGTCATTGCCATTGGCTATACGCTGGTATTCGGCGTATTGAACATCGTTAACATGGCACATGGCGGCATCTTTATGATCGGCGCTTACATCGGCCTGCTTCTCGTAACAGAAGCGGGACTGGGCATTTTCCCGGCACTCATTGGTGCCATGATTGGCGGCGCCGTATTAGGGTATGGACTGGAAATCTTTGCACTCCGTCCGCTCCGCCGCCGCAAAGTGACTCATCTGGCTCCATTAATCAGTACTATCGGTGTGTCCACATTTCTGGAAAGTGTGGCACTTATGGTATGGGGCCCTCAGACCCGTTCTTTCCCGGCTGCTTTCGGGAACGGTCTGATGGACTTCGGCGTATTTAAGATTTCCGGCATCCAGATTATTTCCCTGGGTACCGCTGTGGTTCTCATGGCTCTCCTTACGGTAATGCTGAACAAGACAAAAATCGGCAAAGCTGTGAGAGCTACTTCTGAAAATGCGGAGACCGCCGGTCTTCTGGGTATCAATACCAGCCGCATCATTACCTTTACTGTTATGCTGGCTTCTGCCTTAGGTGCTGCAGCCGGTGTCCTCATCGGACTTTCCTTCAACGCCATCGAACCAACCATGGGTACTTCCATGGGCCTTAAAGGTCTGGCAGTCCTCATCATGGGGGGCCTGGGCAATGTAGAAGGTGCTATGGCCGGCGGCTTTATCCTTGGTATTGCTGAAGTCTTTGCCGTAGCTTATGGTTCTTCCACCTATCGTGATGCTGTGGCATTCGGCATTATTATCCTGATTCTCTTCATTCGCCCTGAAGGCTTGTTCTCCAAGGCAGGCAAAGGAGGCAGACCGTAATGGATGAAATTTTAAATGGCTACTTCCTGCAGGTATTCACCTTTGTATGCATTAACATTATCCTGGCGCTCACAGTTTACATGACCGTGTGCACCGGTATCCTTTCCCTGGGCAATGCAGGCTTTATGAGCCTGGGGGCTTACACTTCCGCAATTGTTACCACCCAGTATGGCGTACCTATGCCTGTGGGCATTGTATTAGGCGGTCTTTTCGCCACTTTGATTGCATTGATCATCGGTCTTCCTACCATTCGTCTTCGCGGCCTTTACCTGGCCATTGCCACCATGGGCTTTGGCGAAGTGGTTCGAGTGATTGCCCTGAACCTTGACATCACCCACGGTGCTTTGGGCTTCTCCGGCATTCCTTCCATGGCCAGTGTTCTCTCTGACTACGCCAGCGACATGGGCCTTCTGGATGCTCTGGAAATCGATTCCCAGACCGGCGGCCAGCTTCTGATGAACATTGTTCTCCTCATTATCGTAGTGGCAGTAGTAACCTTCTGGTATCGCCTGGAACATTCCCGCATCGGCCGTGCCTGGGCTGCGGTAAAGGCAGATGAATATGCTGCCTCCCTCACCGGCATCAATGTGGTGGAATACAAGATGATGGCCTTCCTCTTCAGTGCTTTCTTTGCCGGTGTGGCCGGTGCCCTCTATGCCCATGCGACCTTCTTCATCAGCCCCACCGACTTCTCCTGGAACAAGGTGGTTGATATCCTGGTTTACACCGTATTCGGCGGCAGCAACGTACTTTGGGGCTCCGTCCTGGGCGCTACAGTGCTCACCATCGTTCCGGAATCTCTCCGTGCCATGGCAGAATACAGAGATATCATCTACGGCCTCATGCTGGTAGCCCTCATGGCCTTCCGTCCTGACGGCATCCTGTCCTATGATGCGGTGAAATGGATTTCCCGCAAATTCAGCAAAAAGCAGAAAGCCTCTGCAGAAGGAGGAAACCAGTAATGCTTCTTGAAATGAAAAACGTAGTGAAACAGTTCGGCGGCCTTACCGCTGTTTCCAATATGTCCTTCTCCGTAGAAAAAGGAGAAATCTTCGGCGTCATCGGACCGAACGGCGCCGGCAAGACCACCATTTTCAACCTGATCACCGGTGTATACCAGGTGACGGAAGGGGATATCCTCTTCGACGGTCAGTCCATCGAAGGGAAGAAACCCTACCAGATCATCAACATGGGAATTTCCCGTACCTTCCAGAACATTCGCCTTTTCTCCGGCATGACTGTACTGGAAAACATTCTGGTCGGTCATCATGACCGGCTGAAATCCGGCCTTCTGGCCAGCTTCCTCCACACCTCTTCCCAGAGAAAGGAAGAAAAGGAAGCCCGCCAGCAGGCGCTGGAACTCCTGCGGTTTGTAGGCCTTGAGGCAGATGCGGACCGTCTGGCCACTGAACTTCCTTACGGCAAACAGAGAAAACTGGAAATCGCCAGAGCTCTGGCCACCCAGCCCAAGCTCGTCCTTCTGGACGAACCGGCAGCCGGCATGAACGACAGCGAAACCGCAGCTCTCACTGAACTGATTCATAATATCCGCGAAAAATTCGGCACCACCATTATCCTCATTGAACACGACATGCACCTTGTCATGAGCCTCTGCGACCATGTCATGGTAGTCAACTTCGGTAAGAAACTGGCTGAAGGGGTACCGGAAGAAGTACAGAACAACCCCAAGGTTATTGAAGCTTACCTCGGAAAGGAGGATGAATGATGCTTCTTGAACTGAAAAATGTAGAAGCTGCCTATGGCAACATTAAAGCGTTAAAAGGCATCAACCTCTCCGTACCGGAAGGGAAGATCGTAACCCTTATCGGCGCCAACGGTGCCGGTAAGTCTACCACCATGAAAACCATTATGGGTATCATGAAACCTATTGCCGGTGATGTTCTCTTCAAAGGAGAATCCATTGCAGGCATGAAGACCCACAACATTGTAAGAAAAGGGGTAGTCCTCGTTCCGGAAGGTCGTCAGATTCTTCAGAATATGACGGTCCGTGAAAACCTGGAAATGGGTGCCTACCAGAGAAATGACGCTGAAGGAATCAAGGAAGACCTGTCCAAGGTTTTTGAACGGTTCCCCCGCCTCTTTGAAAGACAGGGCCAGTTCGCCGGTACTCTTTCCGGCGGCGAACAGCAGATGCTGGCCATTGGCCGCGCCGTTATGGCCAAGCCGGAAGTCATGCTTCTGGACGAACCGTCCATGGGCCTGGCTCCTCTGGTGGTACAGCAGATCTTTGATGTTATCAAAGACATTAACAAAATGGGTACTACTGTTCTTCTTGTAGAACAGAATGCGCGTAAAGCTCTCCAGATTGCCGATTATGCCTACGTTATGGAAACAGGCAAAATCGTTATGGAAGGCCCGGCGCAGGAAGTTGCCAGCAACCCGGATGTCATGGCGGCATATCTGGGCGGCAAGAAGAAACAGTGACCAATATAACAGCCGTTCAGGTTGTAACACGATCCGGGAAAAGGGACAGAGAAATCTGTCCCTTTTCTCTTTGCAAAAAAAGAACATAAAGTGGGCAGTGCTTTGCGGACAGGTCTGAAATTCAAAATTTCAAATCTCAAATCTCTCTCTTCTGAACCATCCTATGGGGTATGGTATAATAAAAAGTAACTTTATGCGAAATTCCGATTTCCCCATGATGGGAAAATCCTGCTGATTTCTGCTCCGGCAGAAGGAGGAACAATGAAGAAGAAACTGGTTATTATTGATGGCAGCAGTCTTTTATACCGCGCCTTTTTTGCCCTGCCGCCGACCATGACATCGCCGGACGGGACGCCTACCAATGCCATATACGGGTTCCTGCGCATGCTTTTGGGCCTGTACCGGGATCTGGACCCGGAGTACATGGCAGTCACCTTTGATAAGGACCGCCATACGTTCCGTACCGATATGTTTGCCGATTACAAAGCCACCAGGAAGCCGGCGCCGCCGGAGCTCATTCCCCAGTTTGACCTGATTCTGGACGTGCTTTCCGTGCTGGGGGTAGCGGTGTACAGCATTCCCGGCTATGAAGGCGATGATATCCTGGGCACCTTATCTGCCCGCTATGAGAAGGAGCTGCCGGTAGATATCGTGACCGGCGACAGGGATGCCCTGCAGCTTTCCAGCAGCCGCACCACGGTGCTTCTGACCCAGAAGGGAATCACCCATATGGCTGTCATGACGCCGGAGGCAGTTTATGAAAAGTACCACATTACCCCCTCCCAGGTCATTGATATGAAGGCCCTCATGGGGGATACGGCGGATAATATTCCCGGAGTCCCCGGCATCGGAGAGAAGACGGCCCTGGGGCTTCTGACGGAGTACAAGGATCTGGATAATCTCTATGCCCATGTGGATGAAATCAAGGGAGCCCGGGGAAAGAAACTCACGGCCCACAAGGATATGGCCTATTTATCCTACAAACTGGCCACCATCAAACGGGATGTACCTATGGATGCTTCGCTGGAGGATATGAAGCAGCCTGTACATGTGGCAGAAATGAAGGAGCTTTTTGGAAAACTGGGAATCAACCTTTTAAAAGAGTTCGCTGCACTTCCCCGTTTCCAGGAATTATCCCAGGTGAAGAAGGAAGAGAGTGAAGAAATCCTTCCGCCTGTGGAAATCTGGAATCCCGCTGTTTCCTTTAAAGGAAAGACTGCCGCTCTCTGGGCCCATCTGTCCGGCAAGGCACCTTTCTTCAAGGCGGAAGAGGTGGTGGCTGCTGCTGACGGCCATGCCTGGCTGGTGGAGGCGGACCATTTCGGCCCTGCTGCCAAGGCACTGAAAGAGGCAGAGGCTGTGGTGGTGGAAGACAGCAAATCCCTTCTTGAGTCGGATTTCCCTGCAGAAGACCTTCCTTTCTTTGATATGTCCCTGGCAGCGTACCTTCTGGATCCCACCAGGGTGACCTATCCCTTGTCCTATATGGCCGGTCTTTTCGAAAAGCCGGTGATTTATCCCGATGATTTAGATGATATGAAGGAGAAGGGCTGCTGCATTACCCTTTTCTTGGCTTCCCTCTATGAAGATGCAAAGAAGAAGCTGGAAGAAAACGGGGTGCTGTCCCTGTTCCGAAAGGTGGAGCAGCCGCTGGTGCCGGTACTGGCAGCCATGGAGAAAGCAGGCATTGCCACAGACCAGGAAAAATGGAAGGCTGTCAAAGAAGAAATGGAGAAGGAAGAACGGCTTCTTATGAAGGAAATCTTTACGGAAGCCGGGGAATCCTTCAATCTCAATTCTCCGAAGCAGCTGGGCCATATCCTTTTTGAAAAAATGGGTATGCCTGCAGGGAAAAAGACGAAAACCGGCTATTCCACAGCCGCCGATGTGCTGGAGGAGCTGGCTCTGTCTTATCCTATGGTGAAGAATATCCTTCGCTACCGCAGTCTGGCCAAACTGGTTTCCACCTATCTGGAGGTCCTGCCGCAGCTGATTCGTCCGGAAACAGGACGCATTCACACCTCTTTTAACCAGACTGTCACCGCCACAGGCCGGCTTTCCAGCTCGGATCCGAACCTGCAGAACATTCCGGTACGCACGGAGGAAGGAAAGAAAATCCGCTCCCTCTTTGTGCCGGGAAAAGGCTATGACTGCTTTATTTCCTCCGATTATTCCCAGGTGGAACTTCGGGTGCTGGCCCATATGTCAGGCGACGAAAGTCTGATCAAAGCCTTCCTGAACAGGGAAGATATCCATAGAAGAACGGCGGCAGAGGTGCTGGGCATTCCGTTTGAAGACGTAACACCGGAACAGCGCTCTCATGCCAAAGCCGTTAACTTCGGCATCATCTACGGCATCAGCGATTTCGGCCTGGCCAGGCAGCTGGGTATTCCAAGAAAACAGGCGGCCAGCTATATCGAGGCCTACTTCAAGCGCTACCCCAGTATTCATGATTTCATGCATTCCATGGTGGAAAAAGCAAAGGAAACGGGGCGCGCCGTCACCCTCTTTGGAAGGTATCGGGAACTGCCGGATATTAACAGCAAAAACTTCAACCGCCGCTCCTTCGCCGAGCGGACAGCTATGAACACCCCTATCCAGGGTACGGCGGCAGACATCATGAAAATGGCTATGATTGAAGTGTACAGGAAGATGAAGGCAGGCGGCTATAAGAGCCGGGTGCTTCTTCAGGTACACGATGAACTGGTGGCAGAAGTGGTGAAGGAGGAAAAAGAAGAAATCGCAGCTCTTCTGAAGGAAACCATGGAGTCTGTGGTGAAACTGAAGGTTCCCCTGGTGGCTGATGTGAATGAAGGAAAGAACTGGGCGGAGACGAAATAGTGAGCTAGTGGACTAGCCCACTAGTCCACTAGTCCACTAGTCTACTAGTCCACTAGCAGACATTTTATAAAAAGGAAGTATTATGTATCGTATCGGATTAACAGGAGGCGTCGGCAGCGGCAAGAGTACGGTGTCCTCCTATATGCATGAATTAGGCATTCCTGTAATTGACGGGGATAAGCTGGCTCGGGAGGCAGTAATTCCCGGAAGTATGGCCATGAACCGGCTGCGGGAAGTCTTCGGTCCCCATATTTTCCTTCCCGATGGATCGCTGGACCGGCTGAAGGTGGGAGAAATTGTTTTTAACGATGAAGAAAAGCGGCAGAAACTGAATGGCATCATCCATCCCTATATCTGGTACCGCACCAGGGAAGAGCTCATTCAGGCCCAGGAAGAAGGATTTCCTGTGGTGGTGCTGGATATGCCGCTCCTTCTGGAAATCAGCTGGCAGCTCAGGGTGGAAGAAGTATGGCTGGTGGAAGTGCCTCTGGAGGTGCAGATTGCCCGGGTCATTTCCCGGGACGGCTTCACCAGGGAGCAGGTGATGGAGCGCATCCGGAAGCAGATGCCTACCACGAATAAAATGAATTACGCCGACGTGATTATCGACAACAGCCGCTCGGTGGAAGACACCCGGCGGCAGGTACGGGAAGCACTGAAGCATGTACCGGGATTTCAATTTCCCAAAGGAATGGAAGAAGTATGAGAGTCGCATTGAAACGCAGAAAAAAAGAGGTACAGAGACACCAGGGAAACACCGGCGCCATGGTGTTTACTCTTTTGACTGCGCTTCTTTGCGTGCTTGCCCTTCTTCTCACCGATCATATCCGTTTCCTGAAGCCCAGCGAGCAGGTGTCCCATATTATCGTGCAGTGCGCCGATGAGGAGCATATTTCCGCAAGCCTTCTGGAAGCAGTGATACGGACGGAAAGCAAATTCAATGAAAAGGCGGTATCCCATGTAGGCGCCGTGGGCATGATGCAGCTCATGCCGGAAACGGCCCACTGGATTTCCGAGCAGAGCGGTCTGCCTTCAGACAACCTGGCCAGCCCGGAGCAGAATATCCCCCTGGGCGCCTGGTACCTGAATTATCTGTTGAAACAGTACCATAACAATGAAGTCTTTGCGCTGGCAGCCTATAATGCAGGCCGGGGCAATGTGGATGAGTGGATTGAGAAGAATCACTGGCCGGAAGGATTTTCCGACATGGACAAGATTCCCTTCCCGGAAACCAGGGAATTTGTGAAATCCGTGGTTTCTGCAAGGGACCGGCTGGAAGCGGAAAAGAAAGGAACATAGGATGGGAAAAGAAGACAAGCTGGAACAGGAAAGGGCGGAAAGACGTCAGAAATTCCTGGACTGGGACATAGAAAAGGAGCTGCCTTCGGATATAGAAGGGTATAAGCTGAAGCGGCTGGACCGGCAGGAAGGGCGCATTTATTTTGCCTTCTGCTGGGAAAATGAAAAAAACGGCTGGCAGGTGAGGGCCCTTTTTGATGAGGAAACCATGGATTACATGGTGAAATCGGATCTGCGTATGATGACCCTGACGGAAATCGAGCTCATTACAGGGGATTTTGAAGAATTTAAAAGAAATATGAAGCTCCTGACACCCCGGTATATTGCCAGGGAAATGGTGCATAGGGAAAATGTATCGGTGCTGGTGCGGGGAAAGGGGTTCATGGTGTGGGATTACAGTCAGTTCTTCCCGCCCGTCATCGGCCACTATGAAAGGATTATCGAACCGTCCCGTCCTCTCCTGGGGCTCAATGGCTCCTATATTATCGCGTCCTATGAATGCAGGGAAAAGGAAACAGGCATCCTCTTTTTCTACAATGTATACAGAGATGAATATTACGGCGAACTCAGGGCCAAAGGCATTCCTGGCATTATTCATCAGTATGATGCCAAAACCATACAGGACCTGGAAGGGACCATCAAGGCCCATTTGGAAAAGGACCTGAATGAGCTGTATGAGCATCCGGAGATTCCGGACTGAAAGCAGTTTCGGATACCAGGGCATAACCGTTGATTTCATGGAAGGGGAGAAGGTCATGAAAAGCAGTGAAGAAGTGGTGATGGCCTATGTACGGCAGCTGGAAGACATGGAAGAAGAAGTTTCCCGGCTTTTGAGCGAGAACCGCATACTGAAAGGAAGACTGGAGGGCGCCCGGAGAGCCGGCACGCCCACCGATTCAGAGCTTCTGGCGTCAGGAAAGGAAAAGGATCTTTATCCCGGTGAACGGCACGAAATCCTCATGGATATTTTGAAATCGGTGAGGAAGGACATGAAAGACGGCACCCGGCGGGCCGATATTTTAGATGACCTCATCAAGGCCAATCCGGTGAGCGGTGAACCGAAACGGCGCTCGGAAGCGGTGAAGGTGGCGCTGAAAGGGTACCGCGGACTGGATGATAATACGAAACGAAAGCTGGCGGTTCTTGGCATTGAAGGAAACGAAAAGCACAGCAAGCACTATATTTTAAGATATTACGGTGATTCCCGATACATGGTGACCATGACCGCCTCCGGCAGCGATGCAGGACGGGGAGGCTTGAATCTGGCCAGTGACGTGGTTCGGAATTTCTTTTGACAGGAGGGCATCATGAGGATTCTGATTTTCGGCATAGGCGGTATCGGAGGTTTTGCAGGCGGCGCCCTGGCAGGGACAGGGAGTGATGTGTATTTCTACGTTCGGGGAAAGAACCGGGAAGCCATAGAAAAAGAAGGACTTCATGTGACATCAGAGCTTCTGGGCGATTTCACTGTGCATCCCAAAGGCATGGGACAGGATGGAAAGGCCCTGGGGAAGATGGATGTCATTCTTCTGGCCTGCAAGGGAAACGGACTGGCAGAGGCCTGCCATGACATGGCGCCCATGGTGGCAACCCACACGGTGGTGGTGCCTCTTCTGAACGGCGTCCTTGTGTCGGACCTCATGGAGCCTCTTCTTCCGCCCTGCTTCATAGCCGATGGCACCATCCGTGTCTTCAGCCATCTGGAAAAGCCGGGTCATGTGGTGCAGACGGCAGGCAGCGGTCAGGTGGTGATGGGCATGAAAGACGGCAGGGACCTGCCCCTTCTCCACGAACTGGCAGGCCTTTTGCGGAAATCTGGCATTCCGGCCAAAGTGACTGACCATATCCGGCTGGACAGCTGGAAAAAATATGCCCTCATGGCAGCAAACAGTGCCCTTTTTTGCCTTTTTGACGGTCCTGCAGGAAAAGTGCGACGCCAGAAAAACTATAGACAGGTGGTGGCAGAAACAGTGGGAGAAGTGATTGCCATGGCCAAAGTGCAGGGCGTCATCATTCCTCCGGCCTATAAGGAAGACTATCTTCGCCTCTTCGATTCCCTCCCTGACGACACCGTTACCTCCCTGTATCGGGACCTGAAGGATGGAAAGAAAGTAGAAGATACGGAAACAGAAATGATTCTGGAAAGGATGGTGGACCTTGGAAAGAAAGCGGGGCTTTCGGTGCCCTGCTTTGAAAAAGCCTATGCAATGGCTAAAAGCATGGGAAAAAGGAACTTTCGTGCAGCCATGAGATAAAACATACATGACAGAGTGACAGGGGGTGTCTCTACATCTAAAGAGGCACTCCTTTTTCCATGCTCTGACAAACATGAAAAAGTCGGTATACAGGGCGCAAAAGGGCTGCTGTTTTCTTTGAACTGCAGGCTGAATCGTGGTAACATAGACATAAAAAAGAACAATGTTTTGAAATTCAAGGGAGAGATAGAAATGACATTGGATGAACTGCCTCAGGGGAAAACGGCAGATGTGACAGTGGTTGGCGGAGAGGGACCTCTGCGCCAGCACTTTCTTGATATGGGCCTGATTCCGGGGGCAGAGGTGACGTTTATCAAGTTCGCTCCTCTGGGGGACCCCATGGAGCTCATGGTCCAGGGTTATGAACTCACCCTTCGCGTAGAAGATGCAAAGAAAATTCAGGTAGATCATCTGCGGGACTGGGATATGACAAAGAAGGAAATAAAGCAGCCTGCGCTGATTCAGCATCCGGGTCTGGGAGAACCGGGACGGGTGCACGAGCTTTCGCCCTACCATGATGCAAAACCGGTGGAAGGGAAACTCGTTTTTGCGCTGGCAGGAAACCAGAACTGCGGGAAAACCACTCTTTTCAACCAGCTCACCGGTTCCAACCAGCATGTGGGCAATTTCCCCGGCGTTACCGTAGACCGGAAGAGCGGTTTTATCAAAGGCCATCCGGACTGTGAAGTGGTGGACCTTCCGGGAATTTATTCCCTGTCTCCCTATACCAGTGAGGAAATCGTTTCCCGTAAATTCATTCTGGAAGAGAAACCCAGTGCCATTATCAACATCGTGGATGCCACCAACCTGGAACGCAACCTGTACCTCACCATGCAGCTTATGGAGCTGGACGTGCCCATGGTACTGGCTCTCAATATGATGGATGAGGTGGAAAAGAACGGCGGCTCCATTCTGATTAATGAAATGGAAGAAATCCTGCAGATTCCGGTGGTTCCCATTTCCGCCGCCAGAAACCAGGGGGTGCAGGAACTGGTGCGCCATGCAGTCCATGTGGCAAGGTACAGGGAAAAACCGGGCATCCGGGATTTCTGCAGCCCTCTGGACCATAAGGGGGCGGTGCATCGGGCCCTTCACGGCATTATGCACCTGATCCAGGACCATGCGGAAGCTGCCGGCATACCGGTGCGTTTTGCGGCAGGCAAGCTGGTGGAAGGAGACCATCTGGTGGAAGAGGCCCTTCATCTGGAAGACAATGAAAAGGAAATGATCGGTCACATTATCAAACAGATGGAGGAAGAACGGGGACTGGACCATGCAGCAGCCATGGCGGATATGCGATTCCTCTTTATCCGGCGCCTCTGCGACAAGACGGTGGTGAAGCCGAAGGAGAGCAGGGAGCATGCACGGAGCCGGAAGATGGACAGGATACTTACAGGGAAATACACGGCCATCCCCATTTTCATCCTCATTATGGGTCTTGTATTCTACCTGACCTTTAATGTCATCGGCGCCTTTTTCCAGGATCTGCTGGCCAGTGGCATCGACAGGCTCACAGAGCAGGTAGACGCAGCCCTGACGGCAGCTGGGGTGAATGAGGCGGTGAAGTCTCTCCTGGTGGATGGTATTTTTACCGGCGTAGGCAGTGTATTGAGCTTTATCCCTATCATTATGGTGCTCTTCTTTTTCCTTTCCATTCTGGAAGACGGAGGATACATGGCCCGGGTGGCCTTTGTTATGGATAAGCTGCTTCGGAAAATCGGTTTGTCCGGAAGAAGCATTGTGCCCATGCTCATCGGTTTCGGCTGTTCCGTACCGGCCGTCATGTCTACCAGGACACTGCCTTCCCTTCGGGACCGCCGAATGACCATCATGCTCATTCCCTTCATGAGCTGCTCTGCCAAGGTGCCTATTTATGCTTTCTTTACAGCGGCCTTCTTCCCTCACACCGGGGGTCTGGTCATGACGGGCCTGTATCTTACCGGTGTATGTATGGCCGTGGTGGTGGCCCTTCTTTCCAAGAATACTTTTTTCAAGGGGGAAGCGGTGCCTTTCGTCATGGAACTTCCCAATTACCGTATGCCGGGAGCTAAAAACGTGGGCCGTCTCATGTGGGACAAGGGAAAGGATTTCCTCCAGCGGGCCTTCACCGTTATTTTCGTGGGCACTATCATCGTATGGTTCCTCCAGAGCTTTGACCTGACCCTCAACATGGTGGAAGACAGTAAGGACAGCATTCTGGCCCTCCTGGGCGGCTGGATTGCGCCCCTCTTTTCGCCCCTGGGATTCGGAGACTGGAAAATGTCCACTGCCCTTATCTGCGGATTCATGGCCAAGGAAAGCGTAGTGGCCACACTGTCCGTGCTTTATGGCAGCGTTGGCGCTCTGGAAACGGCGCTGACACCGATGGCTGCTTTTTCCTTCCTGATTTTCTGCCTTCTCTATACCCCCTGCATTGCTACCATTGCTTCAGTGCGCCGGGAAAATGGCGGCCGCTGGGCATTGGAAATGGTGATTTTCCAGTGTGTCGTGGCATGGATCGTATCCTTTATCGTATGGCATGGAGAACTTCTCCTTTTTGGAAAGTAAAGGAACTGAGATGAAAAAAGTCTGGCTCACAGCCCTTCTATCCCTCTTTCCTGCGGTGGCAGGAGCAGAGGTGTATACCCTTCCCGGTGTGGTAGTGACGGCGGAAAACCGGAAGGAAACAAAAGATACCGTCTTTCTGCCCCATGAAACTTTGACAGAAAAGGACATGGAGCGCATGGGTGCTTCCAATGTGGTGGAAGCCCTTTCTACAGCACTGGGGGTGGACCTTTCCTCCGGAAGCCAGGACAGCCGGACGGTCATGGGCAGCAATCAGCTCATGATACGGGGCATGAACAGCAGCCAGACCCTGGTCCTTGTGGATGGACACCGTCTGGCCGATGAAGATACCGCCTCTTCCCAAAACATGAATCTGCTGCAGCGCTTTGACCTGTCCCAGGTGGAACAGATAGATATTATCCGTGGCGCCGACGGTGTTTCATACGGCTCCTCCGCCATGGGCGGTGTGGTCAATATCAGGACGAAGAAACCGGGAAGCGGTGAAAGCAGCGCCGGATTCCGTCTGGGGGAGGGGGAAAATACCCTCTATTTTCATGAAGATGCAAAGGGGAAAGGCCCTTTCTACCTTTCAGTGAACGGCAGAGTGACCAGAGTCAGGCCCCTTTCATTCCGGCGGGACAGCTTTTCCAGAAGCATTCATTACGACGGCTTTGATGTACCTTCCTACGGCATTCGCCGCTATGCAGGCCTGGACGGCCTTTATGATTTTCGAAACGGCAGCACCCTGAGGCTCAAAGCGGACTATTTTGATGAAGATACATCCATGCGTTTTTCCGATGCCTCCATGGATGCCTCTGGCAGTCCTGTGGTGCTGCAGCAGGATGAAAAAAGCCGTACCGAAAGGACCCAGTGGGATACGTCCCTCACCTATGAAAGGAAAACAGCAGGAAATGCATACAGCGGTGAGGTCTACTACAGCCGCTTGAAGAAGTACAGCGAAACATGGAATGGCAGACCCGATTTCAAAGACCAGATCCATAGTCCTTACGTACCGCCGGCTCTGACTTCTCTGACTTCCAGACTGGACAATCTTTTTAAAAAATGGGACTATGACCGCGCTTTTTATGAAATCTGGGGAATCAGCGGAAAGGATACCATAACCCGGGGCAGCCACAGCCTTACCTTCGGCAGCGAATGGAACAGGAGCACCTACACCGGCACCAGGCTTTCAAGGGAAACGTATTCCGGCACAGGAAATAAAGACGAAGAAGGTCACGGACAGACAAACGGCGCCTTCTATATTTCTGACGCTTGGAAGGTGAACTCCCGTCTCACCTTCCTCCCTTCTGTCAGACTGGAAAGGGACAGCAGCTTCGGTTTCCTGGGCGTACCGGCGGCAGGCCTGTCCTATCGGTTTAATGACCACATGACCTGGAAAACGAGCTATGGAAAGGGCTTTCGCGCCCCTTCCATCAGTGAAAGATACATTCATCTGGACCACATGGGGGTTACTGTGGACGGAAATCCGGACCTCAAGGCAGAAACTTCCCGCAGCTTTGATACGGGACTGGAATGGAAGGATGGAAAAACGGCCTGGACCATTTCATGGTTTGACCAGAAGGTCAAAAATCTCATTGACTATGAAGAAATGGCAGGCAGTGCCATGGAATACCGGTATGTAAACAGGAAACAGGCAGAGCTGAAGGGGCTGGAAGGAGAAATCTCCTACGCCCTTCTGCCGCGCTGGACAGTGCGGGGCACCTATACCTATCTGGATGGCCGGGATCGATCTGAAAACACACGGCTTCCCAACCGCAGCCGCCACACCGCCATGGTGGCCCTTTCCTACGACAGTAAAGCCCCCTATGGCCTCTCCGGCATGATCTGGTCCGCCTTCAAAAGGGATTTCTACTTCGATGACAGGAACTACACATGGAATGAAGTGAACCTGTCCCTCCAGAAACACTGGGGAGAGAAATTCACCGCTTCTTTTGGCCTCTATAACCTGCTGGATAGGAAAATTGATGCTCTCTATATCCACGGCCGTTCCTGGTTTGCAGGAATGGAAATGAAATGGTAGGAGTCGAATGGGTTAAAAGGTCCATCCTGAGGACCTTCCCCTCTGAACCCGGGCCGCAGCGTGGACCCATAGCGATACCACAGCCCGCGCCGTCATAAGCGTCAGAAATTTTTTAAAAAAGTACTTGACAGAGTGAAAAGCGGGCGGTATTATATACACATCTTCAGACAACCAAACGAATTGAAACAAGCTATGAACGAGACAAAAGGTTTGTTGTTCAATCTTCAGAGAGCCGGTGTATGGTGCGAACCGGTAGATGGCAGCATTCATAATATCCCTCGAGAGCTCTTACACCGAATTAAGTAGGTGCAGGCGATCATTCACGTTACGAATAGGACTACAAGTACAATGTAGGGTGGTACCGCGATCATCGCCCCTATCTTCTAATGAAGGTAGGGGCTTTTCTTATAGGTGCCGGTTGATTTGCAGTCCGTAAGTGATAAGTGGGAGTGGTACCGCGCATAAAGCGCCTCCGCTGATGGGAAACCATCAGCGGAGGTTTTTATTTTTCCGTTTCATTCACGTTTGGAATCTATTTAATTTTTTGAAAGAGGGATAACTATGCAGAAGAAATGGTTAAAAGGAATGGCAGCTGTCATGGCAGCTGCAGCACTGGCAGGCGCATTCGCAGGATGCGGTGGAGATAAGAAGGCAGCAGCCAGCGGCGCTGCCGGCGGACAGACTGTAAAGCTGGGATTTGTAACCGCTTATACCGGCCCCGGCGCAGCTTATGGCCAGGCTATGAAAGACGGTGTAGATCTGGCTGTTGAAGAAATCAACAAGGATCCAAACACCAAGGTTAAAATCGACCTCAAGACCTACGATACCAAACTGAACAAGTCCGAAGCCATCAATGCTTTCAAGAAATGCATTGAACAGGATAAAGTTCTTGCTATTGAAGGACCTATGACCTCCGGCGAAATGTTCGCTGCAGGCCCCATTGCCCAGCAGTCTAAAGTCGTTGCTTTCGGCACCGGCACCACCGCAACCGGCATCACCGACCTGGGCGACTACATCTTCAGAAACGCCATCCCCGGAAAACTGGCTATTCCGGTTACCCTGAAAAAAGCACATGACAAACTGGGATTCAAGAAAGTAGCTGTTCTCTATTCCAACAACAACGACCAGATGGTTCGTGAAAATGATATTTACCAGGAAGAACTGAAGAAGATGGGTGTAGAAGTAGTAGCTACCGAAACCTTCGCAGATAAGGATACCGACTTCTCTGCACAGCTCACCAAGATTCAGGCTGCCAACCCTGATGTCATCGCTGTAGCAGGCCTCTATCAGGAAGGCGCCCTCATTGCCAAGAAAGCTCGTGAAATGGGAATGAACCAGCCCATCATCGGCAACAACGGCTTCAACAGCCCGGCTTATATCCAGCAGGCCGGCGATGCAGCTAACGGCACACTGGTAGCTACACCGTGGAACCCGGAAAGAAAGACCGACAAGGCCCAGAACTTCCGCAAAGCCTTCGTTGCTAAGTACGGTCATGAACCGGATCAGTTCGCTGCCCAGGCTTATGATGCCATGTACGTCATCCACCAGGCTGTAGAACAGTCCGGCACCACCACGGACCGCAAGAAATTCCGTGATACCCTGGCTAATATCAAAAACTTCGAAGGTGCTACCGGCAAATTCGAATTTGACCAGAACCGCGATCCGAAGATGGACCTGGACGTACTGGAAGTCAAAGACGGAAAATGGGTTCCTTTCGCTTAACAGTTTAAAAAGCGCATAGCCTGTCCCTGATAGGAAACGGAAAAAACCAGTGGATAGGACAGGACGAGCAGCACCCCTGACGCTGCGTGTCCCTATCCATCATAGTTTTTCCCCAACGCAAAACCGCAGTGCATCCCTACGCACTGCGGTTTTGTATTGGGGAAAATAAGCGGCTCTCCATATGGGCACGCCCTTTGGGGCGTGAGGGTTAACGGGCCTTTGGCCCGAGGGTTATGGCCGCCTAATGGCGGCAGGTTGTGTCCCCACAGGGGAAACGACTCACTATGATTTGTGCGTCGCTGGCGCTCCTGCATCCTCTGCTGTCACTGACTCACTGGATTTTCAGGTCGCTGATGCTCCCTTACAAATCCAGTTCGCATAGTGCATCCTCTGCTGTCACTGACTCACTGGATTTTCAGGTCGCTGATGCTCCCTTACAAATCCAGTTCGCATAGTGCAAATCATGTTCGCTGTGCATCGCTTCGCTCAAGGGGCAGCGGCCGTGGCGGGCGTCTTTAATTTATAGATGGCGCCGGTATGATCAAACCTTCACCGTCCTCGGGGCCAAAGGCCCCGTCAAACTTATGAACCCGACCGCCGAAGGCCGGTCCATCTTAAGAACCTTCCCCTATGGACCCTCACGGGGGGCTCTCCATCTCATTTCTAATCCTGTGTTCCGTTGCATACAGAGAACGAGCATTCTATAATAGATATAGAACGTTTATTTCACAAAAATAAGTTTGATGGAGGAGCCATGGCGGACGATGTGTATGTGTGCATAGACCTGAAAAGTTTCTATGCTTCGGTGGAATGTGCGGCCCGGGGGCTGGACCCTTTTACCACGAACCTGGTAGTGGCGGATCCGGCTCGAGGGCCCGGAGCCCTGTGTCTGGCAGTGAGTCCCGGGCTTAAGGCAAAGGGGGTCAGGAACCGGTGCCGGCTTTTTGAGATTCCTCCTTCCCTGAAATACATTACGGCCCTGCCGCGGATGGGGCTCTATATGGAAGTGTCTGCAGATATTTACAATATTTATCTTCATTTCTTTTCTGCAGAAGACGTGTACGCCTATTCCATTGACGAATGTTTCATCCACGCTTCGCCCTATCTGGCCATGTATCGGAAGGACGGCATGGCACTGGCGGAGATGATGATGAAGGCCGTATATGAAAGAACCGGCATCTGCGCCACCGCAGGGGTGGGAACCAATCTTTTTCTGGCGAAAATCGCCATGGACATTGTGGCCAAGCATGTACCGGAGCATATAGCCTATCTGGATGAAGGCATCTTCAAGGAAACTCTGTGGTACCACCGCCCTCTCACGGACATATGGAACATAGGGAAGGGCATTGCCGGAAGGCTTCAGAAATACGGGGTCTATGACCTTCACGGCGTCACCCTTCTTCCTCCCGAAATGCTGTATAAGGAATTCGGCGTGAATGCGAAATACCTTATCGACCATGCCCATGGCCGGGAACCCTGTACTCTGCAGGATATCCATTCCTATCGTCCCGGGACCCGTTCCATCCATACGGGGCAAGTCCTTTTTGAGGATTATACCTATGAAGAAGGGGAAATCCTGCTTTATGAAATGACGGAGCTGCTGATACAGCAGATGCTGGGACAGGGCCTTACGGCCCGGGGCATTTCTCTTTATGCCGGCTATTCTGGACGGGAGAGGAAGGGGAGCAGCGGCAGCAGGAAGCTGGATGGATATACCGACGTTCCGGAAGATATATGGCAGGCTTTCCATCAGCTGTATCAGGACAAGGTCATTCCCCGTCTGGGCATACGCACCCTCCGTCTGGCGCTGGAGGATGTGGCGCCGGCAGATAAAGTGCCCCGGCACTTTTCCCTCTTCCGATCGCCTTGGGAAGAAGAAAGGCAGAAAAAAGTGGAGCTGGCTATGATGGATATTAAAAGTAAATTTGGAAAAAATGCGCTGCTTCGCGGTATCGACTATTTCCCGAAAGCCACCCTGCGGAGCAGGAACGGTCTCATAGGAGGTCATCATGAGTGATATCAAAAGGGCCTGCCAGTTTCTTCCTTTCGATGGGCTTTCCGGCTATGGCACCCTTCTGGCGGAAAGAGGAAGGGAAAAAGAAGAGAAAAGACTGGTATCAGAAGATCGGGCGGCGGTACTGGATCAAATGACAGGACTTCTGAAGAAAAAAGACAGGGTGGAAGTGGTGTTTTATGACCGGGATTGCTACCGCAGGATAGAAGGCACGGTGGAGATGGTGGACCGCATCGAAAGAAAGCTCTGTTTAGAAGGAAGGAAAATAGCCTTTGCGGATGTATGGGAAATCCATAGGAAAGAGGGGACATAGAAATTTTGCCCAAGGGGATGTGAAGACATGATTTACATTCTTTCACATCTCCTCTTTTCATGCCTCTTTCCTCAAGGCACCGGGCTTCCGGGAGCCTTGAGGAAAGAGGCTTTTCATCTCCATGGTATAATAGGAAGAATATAAAGAAAGCTGATGCAGGAATCAATGCAGCAGGCCATGGCATCGGCATTTTTCTGAAAGGAGGGATAGGATGGACAGCCGCTTTTTTGTGGTATTTGCAGATATTCTGCTGCCCCTGGCTCTGGGCATGGCGCTCAGGCGCTGGGGCCTTTCCAGAGACATACTCCGACTGATTATAAAGGCCAATGTGGTGGGTGTGGCGTCATTTCTGTCCCTCGTATCATTCTGGTCGGTCCATGTGACCAGGGAGCTGCTGTGGCTCCCTGTTTCCATTCTGCCTATCTGCTTTCTGCCGGTGCTGATTTTTTATCTTTTCCAGAAGAACCGTTTCACAAATCCCCTGGACCAGGGAAGCTACCTGATTTCCATGATGCTGGGCAACATAGGCACCCTGGCGGGCCTCTGTGCTTATGTACTGTATGGAGAAGTGGGCTTTGCCTATGTACAGCTCATTGCAGTGCCCCAGATTCTGGTGATTGTGCTCTTCTGCTTTCCCATGGCCCAAAGGTACTATGAAATGGGAAGTGCCCAGGGGAAAAGAGGGGAAAGGACGCAGTTTATCAAGCTCCTGCTCACACCGAACCAGCTGCCTGCCCTGGGCGTGGCAGCGGGGCTCCTGCTCTCCGGATGTCAGGTGGAGCGGCCGGAAGCCGTGGGCACCCTGTTTACCCTGCTGATTCATGTCAGTGCCTGGATGGGCATGATGCCTGTAGGCTATGACCTTCATCTATCCAGCGTAGGCACCTGGGCTTTCCGCCTGTGGCCTATCTTTCCGGTGAAATTCATTTTTCTGCCGGCCGTTCTTTATGGCCTGACCGTTCTTTTTGTATCTGACCCGGCCATGATTACCTGCGTCATTCTGTCTGCCGGCGCGCCGACTGCCATTTTTGCAGTGGCAGCGTCCCAGCTGTATGGATTGAATGTGGATATGGCGGAATCGTCCTTCGTCACCACTACCCTGGTCTTTCTCTTCATCCTCTATCCTCTGGTCTATTTCAGCGGTCTGGCAGGATAAGCAGGCAGGAGGGGGCGTGGTGAGATCTTGAGGAACCGGGAGACGGCCGGTCGCAGAACTCTAAGGAAACGTGTATAATAAAAATACTATTTCATGGAAAGAAGCAGGGAAGCGAAAAGGAAACTTTTCAGGGGAGGATGTATGAAAGAAGAAACCATGAGGGCCAAGGGCCAGTTTATTTTTGCTATGATGATTTTCGGGACGCTGGGGATTTTCATCCGTTATATCCCTCTGCCCTCCACAGTGATTGCAGAGGCCCGGGGGATTCTGGCAACCCTGTTTCTTCTGGTGGTGGTGTGTCTGCGCCATTCTTCCATATCCAGAGAAGCAGTGAAGAAAAATTTTAAAATTCTATTTCTTTCCGGTGCCGCCATCGGGGTGAACTGGATTCTTCTCTTTGAAGCCTACCGCTATACCACGGTATCCACGGCCACCCTGTCCTACTATATGGCGCCGGTTTTTGTCATTCTGGCGTCTCCCTTTGTGGTGAAAGAAAAGCTGACGGTCGTGAAATTTCTCTGCGCCCTTTCTGCCTTTGCAGGCATGGTCCTCATTTCCGGCGTCCTGACGGAGCCGGGAGAAGGGGTTACCTTTAAGGGCATCGGTTTTGGTCTGGGTGCCGCCGCCTTCTATGCGTCAGTGATGCTTTTGAACCAGTTTCTGAAGGACATCAGTGCCTATGACATGACTATTACCCAGCTGGGACTGGCATCCCTGGTGCTTCTGCCCTATACCCTGGGAACAGAGGACTTTTCATCCATGACCTTTGCACCGCTCACGGTGGTTCTCCTTCTCACTGTAGGCATCGTTCATACAGGCATTACCTACACCCTTTATTTCGGAAGCATGCACCATCTCCATGCCCAGACTGCGGCCCTTTTCAGCTATATCGATCCCATCGTAGCCATCATTCTCTCAGCCTGCTGGCTGGCAGAGCCTCTGGGCTTTAGCGGTATAGCCGGAGCCATTCTCATTTTAGGCTCCACAGTGCTGAGCTCCTTTTGCAAAAAAACAAGGGCCTGAGGATTGGGGGGCTGCCGGGGCGCCTTTTATTTAGGGTAAGCCCGTAACGCTGACTTCATGTGCATCGCCGGTTGGGGCGATACCATACCCTTGGGCCCGCAGGGGCCGTCCATCTTGAGAACCTTTTTCCTTTCCCTTCAGACTGAAGGCCTGTCGCTCCCTGAGCGAAAGCGAATCATCTATAAGGAGATTTTTATGCTTTTCGTATCTATGATTTTATTAGGCGCTGTCATCGGCTTTGTGGGAGCCGGCGGCGCCGGCGTCACCATTACTCTTCTCACCGTAGGATTTGGCGTGCCCATCCACACAGCACTGGCAGTGGCCCTCGCGTCCATGACTTTCACCATGCTTTCCGGCGCCTACAGCCATTTCAGGGAACATGAAGTGGTGGTGAAGGTAGGCGCCATTATCGGCGGCGGCGGGGTGGCAGGCGCCCTTCTGGGAGCTGCCGTGTCGGACCATATGCCCTCTGATGATTTAAGTTTCATGACCGGTCTCATGATTCTTTCCAGCGCTCTCATTCTGTATGTGAAACTGTACCACGCAGACTGGCTGAACCGCCATCTTCACGGGCGAAGGACCCTTCTTGCCGGAAGGAAACTTTATATCTACGGGATTCCCACCGGTATAGTTTCTGGATTTCTGTCAGGCGCCTTTGGCATCGGCGCAGCGGCTTACATCCAGATAGCCCTCATGGTTATCTTCGGCGTGCCCCTTCTCCAGTCCATCGGCACCTGCATGATGATTATTCTCCCCATTTCCGCCTCCGGCGGTCTGGGATACCTGATGAGCGGCCATCTGGACCTGTGGATATTCCTCCAGACCCTGGCCGGCCTCACCGTGGGCGCCTGGATGGGTGCGAAAATGACCCACCTGGCACCCATCCCCCTGCTGAAGGCTTCTATCGTGGCTCTGCCCACCATAGGCGGCGGGATTATGGTGCTCTTTCATTGATTTTCTGGCGGCGCCCATGGCGCCGTTTTTTGTGCAGCCTTTTACAGGGGGCCCGCTTCCAGCTGCCTCCGATATCATGAAAGATATGAAGAGGAACAGAAACAGGCCAAACTGGAACAGGAAAATAAAAGGCTGAAACAGCAGCTGTCTCTTTTGCAGACATCATCCTGATGCAGAAATCAAAAGGTCATGAAAAATCCTGCCGCTTCTTTGAGAGCGGCAGGATTTTTGCCTGCAGTGCGATGAAAGACAGGGGAGAAGATGGCCCATATAGACAGCCGTCTTTCAGCTCCTATTTTTCTCTTCTGAAATTCCTTCCTGCTTCGGCCGGGTGGGTGAGTTTGTATTTTTCTTTTTCTTCATACATGCGGTCGTCTGCTTCATTGAGATGATCATCAAAGGTGAGAGGCTGGGAAGGTTCATGAATGCTCCAGCCGAAGGAAGCGGAAGGATCTTTGGGCATATGAGGCAGGCCCTTCAGCTCCTGCATTTTTTTCCGAATGGTCTTTATGAGAGGGAAAAGAGAGCCTGTTTCATGGGGCGGAAGAAGAATGATAAATTCATCGCCTCCAAGTCTTCCGCAGAAGGCGGAGGAAGGGGTGACGGAAGAGAGGATTTTTGCCATGTGGCAAAGGAAGAAATCACCGGCTTCATGGCCGTAGCGATCATTCACTTCTTTCAGTCCGTTCAGGTCCATGAAAAGGAGGGCGTAGGATTTCCGGCTGTCCAGGCTTTTGGCAATGTGGAATATGCCGGCATGGTTATAAAGGCCTGTGAGGGCATCATGATAAGCCAGATGGAGAGCGGCTTTCTTTTCCTGGGCTTCTTCCGCCTGTGCCAGGATCTGGAATACGTAAGAGAGGATGACAGAAAAGACGAATACCAGGAGAGCCCAGGTGGACAGGGCCTGCATCACATAGATATGGATAATACTGTGGCCGGAGGTAATGTAGTACTGGGCTGTGTCCAGGGCGGCGGCACCGGATGAAAGAAGGATGCCCCAGCGCATCACGACTTGCCAGGTTTTTTCTTTGCCCAGCGGGTGGAGCTGGTACCAGCATACAAGTATGCCTGAAAGTATAATGGATATATGAAGCAGAGGCAGCATGTCATCCAGGGTATAAAGCCCCCCTGCCTGCAGAAGGAAGGCAGCGGCAAAGAGGAGGACAAACCACAGGGACAGATGATGGTAAAGGGTTCTTCGTTTTCCCTCTTTTTCTGAAAGAAAAAGGAAGTAGAGAAAGGGCGCCGGCAGGAAGTATAGAGAGCCGTATTCCAGAAGAGAATTGATGTAAGGACTGTCTATCCAGAAGGCGGTCATATGATGGTAACAAAGACACCACAGGATGAAGGATGTGAGGAAAAGGGATATGGCCAGCCCTTTTTTTACGAGTAAACTTTTTTCAGGAAAAGAAGCACAAGGAAAGCGGACAGGGACAGGGTCAGAAGGGCGTGGTACAGGATAAAGAAGAATCCTTCTCTCTGCAGGTAGTAGGTATAGCTCTTTCTGGTGGGAATAACAAAGATATCTCCGATATAGGGAATGGAAGTAGAGGACAGGAGCTCTTCTTCTATGGTAATGGTGGAACCATAGGTGCTGGCAGGCAGTTCTGCCATACAGATGACGGCGCCGAAGTTATGGTTTCGGGATATACGGGATTCATCGTAGTAAGAAAGAATCTGGCCGTTCCATGATACCTGGTAGTATACGCGGGCTGCGGTAAAGGCCAGGGTATACTGCTTTTTATCGGAATGGAGGGACACCGGTACATGGATACGGATCCGGCTTCCGCCGGGGTAGGAGAAGCGGGGATTTATATTTTTTTGAATGGTACCGTCCGGTTTGACCAAGTCTATGGTTGCGTTTTGGGTAACTTTATATTCATTGTAACGGGTACCGTAAATAACGTAGCAGGCATTGACAATGAGGAAAAAGCAGAGAACCAGGGACAGAATCGTAAAAATATAAAAGGCTCTTTTATTTTCCTCCTGGCTCTGCAGCCATTTTTTTAATTCCATCATTTGTATGTTTTCTCTCTCCTTTATGGATTTCTATGTGCACTCCATTATTATTTATTTTAACACAAAGGAAAGAATTTAGAAGAAAAGGATCACCTTTCCAACCTGTTAAAATCCGGAATGGCTTCCTGCCCCTCCGCAGTGTATGATGAAAAAAGGAGAGAAGAACTAGGGCGGTTTGAAAGTACATGATTTCTTCCATAGCGGTTATTCAAAAATGTACTTTAAACCGGCAGAAGAGTCCTTCTTCTCTGGTGAGGGGGAATGGCATGTGATTGAGCAGGTCCGATGCCTGCGAAATCCATTTATAGATCCACGGTTTCAGTTTCCTTTTGCAGGGTGGAAGGGTATCGGATACTATAAAGATAGATGCATTTCCCTTTTGCTCAGCAGAGGAGGCAGCCATGGCACTGGTGGATGGATAAGGTCATAGAAGAGATATTGAAATACAGGAAGTACAAGGTGTGGCGGTGTTTGGATGATAACAGTCTGCTTGCCCTGGAGAAGAAGGATGGAGACATCATTGCCACCGGCCGCCATCCGGAAACCAAAGGGCTTCTTCCTATGGAGGCAATTATGGAACGGGGCTTCTTCAAGGTGAATGAACATTTTGAAACGTCGGTGCCCGGTATCTATGCCATCGGCGACATCGTCTACGGCGGCATCCAGCTGGCCCATGCGGCGGAAGCGGAAGGAAAAGCGGCGGCCGCGGCCATAGCCGGAAAAGAACGGGCCATTGACATGGCCCTGGTGCCCCAGTGCGTCTACACCATTCCGGAAATCGCAGCGGTTGGAATTTCCGAAGATCAGGCCAAAAAAGAAGGCCTTTCCTTCAAGACAAGCCGGGTGGTCATGGGCAGTAATGCCAAAAGTCTCATTGCCGATGAAGGGGGATACATGAAAATCTTTACGGACCAGGAAAATCATATGCTGGGAGCCCAGCTCCTCTGCAGCGGTGCCGATAACCTGATTTCCGAAGTGTCCCTGGCCATAGCCGGCGGAATGACCATAGAAGATTTCCTCAAAATCATCCGTCCCCATCCTTCTGTGGAAGAATCGCTGGGACAGGCGGCGGAAGGTATCCTTTTGAAATAAATCAAAAAGGCCGTGAAGAAATGTGAATCATTTCTTCACGGTCCCTTTTTCTGTCTGCAGCGGTTACGCTTCTCTTCCGGCTATAGGATTCTCCCTGCAAATGGAGTAAAATAGTAAGGTATCTGAGCGAATGGAGATGAAATGATGGACAGGATTGCCGTATTGATTCCCTGCTGGAATGAAGCCCTTACCATCGAAAAGGTGGTGTCCGATTTCAAAAGGGTGCTTCCGGAAGCGGTGATTTATGTATATGATAATAATTCCACCGACCGCACTGCAGACCTGGCGGCCCGGGCAGGCGCCGTGGTGCGCCATGAATACCGGCAGGGGAAGGGGAATGTGATTCGTTCCATGTTTCGGGATGTGGATGCGGACTGCTATGTCATGGTGGATGGAGATGATACCTATCCGGCGGAAAATGCCAGGGACATGGTGAATCTCGTTCTGGAAGGAAAGGCGGATATGGTCATCGGTGACCGTCTTTCCTCCACCTATTTTGAGGAAAACAAAAGACCCTTCCATAATTCCGGCAATATGCTGGTGCGCCGTTTCATCAATATATTCTGGGGAGAAAGCAGTCATGAAATCAAAGACGTCATGACGGGCTACCGCGCCTTTTCCCCCATGTTTGTAAAGACCTTCCCCATTCTTTCCAAAGGATTTGAAATCGAAACGGAAATGACCATCCATGCCCTGGATAAGAATCTTCTCCTGGCCAATGTGCCTGTATCCTACCGGGATCGTCCGGCCGGCAGCGTAAGCAAGCTTCATACCTTCCGGGACGGCGCCAAAGTACTGAAAACCATTTTCATGCTGTACAAGGACTACCGGCCTCTTCGCTTTTTCACCTTCGCCGCTGTCCTTCTGGCCTTCATTTCCCTCGCCCTGTTCCTGCCGGTGTTCCATGAATACGTGATGACGGGACTGGTTCCCAAGCTGCCTACCCTGGTGACTTCAGGCTTCTTTATGATGGCGGCGGTGGTTTTCCTGGGCATCGGCCTCATGCTGGATACGGAGGTCAAAAACAGCAGGAAAAACTTTGAAATCCAGATGAACATCATCCGCATGATGCTGAAAAAATAGATTCCTTTGGCCATGGAAGGTGACTGATTTCCTACTTTCCCTTAATTCAAGAAAGGCAAGACCATGTTTGATTCTCTGATTCGTCGATTCTTTCCTTCCACAGAACGATTCTGGGAAGTTTTTCGTTTTCTCGTGGTAGGAGGCGGCTGCTTCCTGCTGGAATATTTTCTCCTCTACACCCTGACCGAATATGGAGGCCTTGATCCACTGGTATCGGCGCCCATTGCCTTTACCGTGTCCCTGGTGGTGAACTATATTCTCTGCGTGTATGTCGTTTTTCATGCGCAAAAGCAGACAGGCCTGCAGATGGCCCTTTTCGTGCTGACTTCCCTCATGGGTCTTGGCATTAATCAGCTGGTTATGTGGTTCTTTATCGACATCATGGGCATATGGTACATGTTTGCCAAAGTCATTGCCTCAGCTATTGTGATGATATGGAACTATTTCACCAAGCGGTACGTGCTTCACGGCCATGTATGACAGGCGGGGAGAGGGAGGGGTGAAATCCCTTTGCGGCAATCCAAAACTTTCAGCGCAAAAGGCGCTGTCAAACCTGAAGACCTTAAGAGCCTCCGGGGCGAAGCCCTGTCAACCTTCCTCTCTGCACGTAAAAACCGCACCATGGAAAATGTCCATGGTGCGGTTTTTTATGCCAGTGCTTCTTTCAGCTGGGATCGGAAAATATTGGCACCTCCGTTGGCGGGGTGCCGGAGGCCGGTGATGGTAAAGCCGGCTGCGGTGAGGGTATTTTCACTCTTTTTCCCGATGGCGAAGAGGGGAAGGGGACCGGTGAGGGAGAGGAGCTCCCTGGTATAGGCAAGGCCTGCGGCCAGTTCTTCTTCCGAAGGGGTACGGTTGGTGAGAAGATTTCCTTTTTTATAGGGATGGAAAGGGAAGATATTCCAAAGAAGGAAATCCCGGGGAGAAAGGCCTGCTTCCAGGCAGGCTTTCCATACCACTGAATCGGTGGGTTCATTGAACCCTTTTTCCTGCTGGATAGGCTTTAAAAGGGGACTGTCCTTCCGGCTGGTGCGGTTTCCCTTATGACCCAGGACCATGGCGCTCGTAACGGCAGGGTGAAAGTCCAGGAGCATTCTTTCGCAGGTCATGGCGATGCCGGAAAAATGGCCGCCCTGATAGCCGCAGGCTTCGGCCACGAGAAGAATTCTGGCGCTGCCGATGCGAAGGGTGAGGTAGTCTTTAAGGTTGGCTCTCCGGATGGCGAGGGCCTTTTCTATTTCATAGTTTTCATCGTGGTCGGCCCAGGGGTTGAAGGTATTTTCACCGCTGTATCGGGCCAGATGGTTCAGAAAACGGGATATATCCATGGCAGGGCTCCTTTTACTCATCATTTTCTGCAGAATCATCAGTTTCATGAGATTCCTTGATGTCCTCTTTGATCTGCTTTTTGGCTTCTTTGAAGGATTCAGGAATATTTTCTTCGCTGGTCAAAATGTAGATGGTGCCGGTCAGGAGTGGCTTCACCGGCTTGAATCGGTATTTGAAGAACCAGTGGTCGAAGTGATTGGCATCGCTTTTGGAAACGAAGAGGAATACCGGCTTGTCCGGATGGCGGTGGCTGTCCATAAATTCTTTGTCGGACAGGGAGGGCATCACATATTTTTCATTCCACAGGGGATTTCTTTCTTCGATTTCACCGGAAACAGGCGGCACCACCCTGATGGCGGTTTCACCGGAATAGAAGGTGTATCCGGCCGGGTAGGAACGGAAGAAGTAGTGTTCTCCCGGCGCTGCTTTCATTTCCGGTGCCAGGTCGATGGCGGAGCGGCGGGGAAGATAGTGGGGCAGGCCTTCCATCATGAGGCAGAGGAACACCGAGGCCGTTACGGCGGTGATTACAGTGAGCCGCCGGCCGCTGCTTTTTTTATAACGAAGAACCAGGGACCAGAAGGCATAGAAAATCACCGCATAAAGGACCCACCAGCTTCCTTCCTTGATGTAGATGGAACCGCCGACGGCGGCAGCGAGGAAAAGGGCAAAGCCCAGGGCTGTCCAGAGGTAGGGCTTTTTCTCTCCCTGCCGGATGGCAGGCGCTGCCAGGGCGGCAAAGATGATGGCCGGTACCACGGCAATGTAGGTGTAGGTGACGTACTTGGTGGCCATGAGAGTGTAGAACAGGAGGGTGCCCCAGCACCATACCATGAGGAAACGGTAGAAGGGGATCTTTTCCTTCCAGCCCCGGACCATTTCGTAAAAAGAGGTGAAGGTCCAGGGGAGAAGAGCGGCAGGAAGAAGAACCAGGTAGTAATACCAGTGGTTATCTTCGGGGTGCTCGGAAGACGTGGCTCTAAGAATATTGTGAAGGCCCAGAAACTGTTCTACGAAATCATTGCCGTGAATGAGGTACATGCCGCCGTACCAGGGGAGGGTGACGGCAAAAAAGGCAAGAATGCCCTGCCAGGGGAAAAGGCGGGCTGCCATTTTTCCCGATTTCATGGTGAGACACCACAGAAGGAGCAGGGCGCCGGGAAGCACCAGTCCCACGGGCCCCTTGGTCAGGCAGGCAAAGCCGGCGGCGGCATAGGCCAGCACCAGATGTTTCCTGTTTCCCTCCATCACACCGATATAGCCGGAAAGCATGGTGGGAATAGTGAAGAGAAGGAGGATGCTGTCAGTAATGACGGCATGGGAAATGACCCAGAATTCCAGAGACAGGGCCAGCATGGCGCCGGACCATACGGCAGTCACATTATCCTTCCGAATCCGCTGCATGTACCAGATGAGGAGGGTCACCGACAGGGCGCCTGAGACGATGGCAGGCATGCGGGAGGCCAGACTGGTAAATCCTAGGATGGTATAGGAAATAGAAAGAAGCCAGTACACCATGATGGGCTTGTCGTACCAGAAAGTACCGTAAATCTGTGGTGACATCCAGTTGCCGGAGAGCACCATTTCCTTGGCCGTCAAAGCATAGTTGGACTCCACCGGATCCGTTACCGGAAGGAGCCAGGAGCCCCAGAGAAGGAAAAGAAAGGCAGCCAGGAAGAAAAAGAGAAGGGTTTTCAAGACGCCTTTTTCCCCGGTTTCCTGCTTTCCGTGATTCAGTTTATTTTTTCTTTTCATGCGCTTTGTGCTCAATGTCAGTCTTCTTTCTTTAACAACAGAAGGGCCGTATCCTTTTCCCAGAGAACCGTGAGGCCCGATTTCTGCTCTTCCGGCCAGTTTTTAAATACTTTTTTCTGCACCAGGATATACGCATTCTCCGGCAGATGGGAGGTTTCCTTTCCTGGAAGGAGGACGCCCTTTTCTTCATTCTTCTCGTCTGTTTCCTGTTTCCTCCGGTCAAACTCAGGCAGCGCCTTTCCGTAGATGTCGGTGTAGAAGGCAGCGGAAGGACGGTAGAAGGTGTCTACATAGAGGGGGATGGAAGGATCCCGGTCTGTGCTGGCAAGTTTTTCTGCAATGGCGGCGGAGGTAAAGAGGGAAGAGACAGCAGAGGCAAAGGCGCCCCATATGGAAAGAACGAAGACGAGTATCAGAAGGGCCTGGGTCATCATGAAGGCGCGGAAACGGCCCTTTTTGAGGCCCAGGGCGGCTAAAACGGCGGCAAGGACCATGAAGGAAACGATGAGCCACCGGATGATGGGGCCTCCCGCGGGATGAATGGGCGCCAGGGCAATGGCCCCTGCTGTGAGAAGGGAAAAGAAGAGATGGGAAAAAATCAGGGCCTTTGAAATATGGCCTGACTCTTCACAGTCCGTCAGATACATGCCTGCCAGAAGGGACAGGGGCGGGAACATGGGAAGCACGTAGGAGAAGAGCTGGGTGGACGAAAGGGAGAAGAAAATAAAAATAAACAGGGTCCATACCAGGAAGAAAGCACTGGTCCTATCCTTCAGCCATTTCTTCGTACGGCGGAAAATACCGGGCAGGGTGCCGCTCCAGGGATAAAATCCGGCAAGAAGCACCACTATATAGAGCCAGTAATGGTTCTGTCCCGCATGCTCCGGGCTGACAAAACGGGTCAAATTGTGGTAGCCCAGAAAGGTGTCGATGAAGGCGCTGCCGTGGATATGGCCCATGGCTACATACCAGGGAAGGCCTACCAGGCAGGCCAGCGGGATGCCCCAGTACCATTTGAGGCCCAGGATTTCCTTCACATGGAACTGCTTTGTAAGAACCATCCAGATGCCCACAATGAGGGCAGGAAAACCAAAGCCCACAGGCCCCTTGGTGAGGAGCGCCAGACCGCAGAATATGTAGGCCGCTATATATTCCTTTCGGAGGAAGGACATGAGGGCGATGGTGAGCGTCAGTGTGAGGAGGGTATCGGTGACACTGCTCCTTGCAAGGACGATGATTTCAAGAGAAGTGGCGCAGATGAAAGCACCCCGGAGGGCAGCCTTTCCGCCAATGAGCTTTCGGGAGGAAAGATACAGGTACACCGGGGTGAGGGCGCCCAGAAAGAGGGAAGGAAATCGAGCGGCCCAGGTAGAAACGCCAAACAGGCTGAAAGACAGCGCTTCCAGCCAGTAGAAGAGAGGCGGCTTGTCGTACCAGAATTCTCCGTAAATGCGGGGAGAAAGGAAATCTCCGGTGGCTATCATTTCCTTGGCCGTTTCCCCGTACACCGGTTCATCGGGGTCAAGAAGTGGAATGGTGCCAAGAAAGGCGCCGTAGAGGACAATACAGAAAAGAAAGAGGAAGATACAGTTTTTATTCAGTTTCATTTTGATTTTCTCTTATGGTAGATATAGTAAGCCAGACCGATGCATGCGGAAATAGCGGCGCAGGCAGCAGCGATTTCCAGCTTGTAGTCCAGAATCATGGTCCAGTTATGACCCAGCTCGGAGCCTACATAAACAAGAAATATGGTCCAGGGCAGGGTGCCCAGTATGGTAAGGATGACGAATTCAGGCAGAGGGAACTGGGCGATACCGGCAGGAAGGGAAATAAAGGTGCGTACCCCCGGCAGCAGGCGGCCGGTGAAAACGGCAATGGCACCGTAATTTTCAAACCAATCCTTGGCGGCAATCATCTTTCTGGCACCAAGGCCTCCTTTGGCGGTATGCTTCAAAATCATGTCCCGCCCTCCTCTGGCGCCCATATAGTAGGATACCAAGGACCCCGTAATACCGGCGGCGGTTCCGATGATGACTGTAGGCCAGAAGGAGAAAATATCCTGGGAAACAAGAAAACCGGCAAAGCCCAGAATGATTTCACTGGGGATAGGGATATTCATATTTTCCAGCACCATGCAGATGAAAAGAGCCAGATATCCCCATTCAGAGAGAAATGAAATAATAAATTCCATGCAGCAAGTCCTTTATCGATCAAAAAATGAATGAATCCTGTGGCGGGAATTTTTCCTGCCTGCTTTATTATATGTAAGGAAAGTATACATTATATATACAATATATAAACAATCAATGAACGGCCCTGAAGGTAATCCAATCTACCTTTCGAGACTATCACTATAAAATATAACATGGTAAGAGGGCAGGGTCAATGAACAGGATGAAGCACAGGGAAAATGACTCTTCCGGAATCCCTGGAAAGAGGCAATTTCGGGTATCCCATAAGTTCGTTTCCCCTTTCCCGTCCAATTATGCATGTTCTATTTGACAACTGTATAAAATATTGATAAAATATGCATAGATTGCATAAAGATACCGACTTGCGAAAATGGTACTTGCAAAGATTTCGCTGAATTAGGACGAAATTTGGGAAAATCAACGAAATCTTCCGGATGTCTTTATGAAAGGAAAACAGGAAGCCTGAATAAAAATTCATAGGGGAGCTTCCAGTCAGTGAAAATATCTGTATGGAGATGATTTGTCATGATGGGTAAGAAATTAAAAATCGCATTGGCATTAGGTGCTATGGCCGCTGTATTTGGTGTGGCAGGCTGCGGCGGTGGAAGTTCAAGCAGCAGCTCTTCTTCCTCCAAGAACGGCATTCCTCCGGTCATCCGTGTAGGTTCGGAAACCACCTTCCCGCCCTTTGAATTTACAAAGGACGATAAATATGTAGGCTTTGATCTTGACCTGACGGATGCCATCATCAAACAGATGGGCAGCAAGATGGAATTCAAGAGCATGGGCTTTGATGCCCTCATCCCGGCCGTACAGTCCGGTCAGATCGACCTCATTGCTGCCGGCCTCAATGCCACTCCTGAAAGAGCGAAACAGGTAGCCTTCTCGGATCCTTATTTCACCCAGGACGGCTTCGTCATCGTCGTCAACAAAGACAATGACAGCATTAAAGACTGGGCTGATCTGGAAGGAAAGAACGTAGGCGCCCAGGTAGGCACCCAGCAGGTGAAAGTGGCTCAGGAAGCCAAGGCAGCCAATGTAAAGCAGCTGGATTCCAACTCCCAGGCCTTCATGGAACTGCAGGCAAAGACCCTGGATGCGGTGGTCATCGACCAGCCGGTGGGTATGTACTACCTGAAACAGGGCGCTGACAAAGACCTGAAGATCGTGGGCACTGCCAAAGACGCAGAAGGCATGGTATTTGCCATGAAGAAAGACAACAAGGAACTGCAGGCTGCTGTCAACAAGGCGCTGAAGGAACTGAAGGACAACGGCACTTATGATAAGATTTACACCAAGTGGTTTGGCAATGAAGGTAAGAAATAATTGATATAAGGAAACCGGGCTCAAAGGGGCCCGGTTTTTTTAGTTAGCAGGATTACTGGCGGACTGGTGGGAGCTTCTGAATCCGGGAAAGCAGGCGGTCCCTCTCATTTCCTATTTGATAATTCAATTTCCGCCCTATATAATGAAGACAACACTTGGTGGGTTTTTCGGGAGGTGTTTTGTATGGACAGATGGATGAAAGCAGGAGCAGCAGCGCTGGCCCTGTGCATGATGGCCGGCCTGTCCGGCTGCGGCGGCGAAAAGCAGGCTGCGTCGAAGGCAGCTTCGGCGCCGGCGAAAAAGGAGCTGAAGGTGGCCTGCGTGGCAACCTATCCGCCCTTTGTGTACAAGGACAAAGAAGGGAAAATCGTAGGCTTTGACGTGGATATCACCGGTGCCGTGGCAAAGGAGCTGGGAGCTCAGGTGGTGTATGAAAGCATGCCCTTCAATGAAATGGTACCGGCCCTTCAGGCCAGCAAGGCGGACATAGCGGTGGCAGCCGTAGACATGACCCAGGACCGGGCGGACAAGGTGGATTTCAGCAATATCTACTACAGCAAGGAAAATGTTTCCATCCTGGCCCGGAAAGAGGACAATGAAATCAGGGGACCGGAAGACCTGAAAGGAAAAAAGGTGGCTGTGGAAAAGGGCACGGTCTATGTAGGAACAGCGAAACAGTACGGCGCCGAAGTGAAGGAGTATGACTACCACGACCAGCTTATCAAGGCGGTGGAGGACAACGAGGCAGACGCCCTGATCCTGGATAAACCGGTGGCCCGCTTCTACCTGGCCCACGGCGCATCGGAGAAATTGAAGCCTGCCGGCATTATCAGCGGTTCCGGCGGATTTGTCATGATGGTGAGCAAGAAAGATGAAGGCCTCCGGGAAAAGGTGAATGAAGCCCTGGATAAGCTGATGAAGAACGGCGAATATGATAAGATTTACGATAAATGGTTTGCCGATGAAAACTTCAGCAAAGAGCCGGACGTCAAGTCCTGAGGGCTGGAAAAACAGAATCGCTGCCTCATGGGGCAGGGCTTCCGGACCATGGTATAATAAATGAAGAGGTGTAGACCTCTTCATTTACAAAGAAAGAAGGATGATTCCATGAAGAAAAGCACCCTGATTATTTCCCTGGCTGCTGCTGGTCTGATTTCTCTTGGCGGCTACAGTGTATTTGCCGATAACAGTGACAGCAGCTGGAATGGCTGGTGCCCGGGCCCAAGGCAGACCGTGAGCCGGGACTCCCGTGACGGCAGCTACGGCAGAGGCTACGGCTGCGGTGGATACCGGCAGAGTGACCGGGATGATTACTACTGCCCCGGACCGGGATATAGAAGGTAAGGAAAAAGAGCGGAAACTATCCGCTCTTTTTTCGTGCCTGTGACACGCTTCCCACCGGGGTGGTAAGGGACCGCCCTTCTGTAACTTGACTTCCCTGCCTGCCAGGAGGAGTGGGACCACGTCAGTGGTGGAAGGGGTATGCCACTGAATAGCGGCCTGTAAAGGCTGCGGCGAAGCTGCCGCTGCCACCCTATGAACCCTATATATAATATACTCATTTATCTTCCCTAAATCCGTATGGATAGGATTACATATTGAAAAAGTTAGATAGAATGTGGCCCTGCAGGGTGAAATGGCAGGAAGGATGCAGTTTCCGGGGCAGCCGTGTATTTACATATCGATATAAATAATATAAAATGGAATAAGATTTCAATTGTATACGTCTCATGACGCGTGCAGGTTACAATATATTATGAGGTGATTAAATGAGTGAATTGCTTCGCGTGGAAAATCTCCACGTTTCCGTAGGCGGGAAAGAACTCCTCCACGGCATTAACCTCACCGTAAACAAGGGGGAAGTCCATGTTATTATGGGTGTTAACGGGGCAGGCAAGTCGACGCTGCTTCATGCCATCATGGGAAATCCTGTTTACAAGATAACTGAGGGTCATATTTATTTTGAAGGCCAGGAAATTACAGGCCTCTCTGTAGATAAAAGAGCGAAACTGGGAATCTTCCTTTCTTTCCAGAATCCTATTTCGGTGGCCGGCATTACCATGGAAAATTTCATCCGTACTGCCAAGACTACCATTTCCGGGAAACAGCAGCGCCTTTTCCCTTTCAAGCGTCTGATGAAAGCAAGGATGGAAGACCTTTCCATGGATCCCTCCTATGCGGACCGTTACCTCAATGACGGTTTCTCCGGCGGCGAAAGAAAGAAGAGCGAAATCCTGCAGATGCGTATTCTGGATCCCAAGCTGGCCATGCTGGATGAAACTGACTCGGGTCTCGATGTGGACGCAGTGCGCATTGTTTCCAAAAATATTTCCGAATACCATAATGAGAATAATTCCCTTCTCATTATTACCCATCTGAACCAGATTCTGAAATTCATTACGCCGGAATTTGTCCATGTGCTCATTGATGGACGCATTGTTAAAGAAGGCGGCCCGGAACTGGTGGATGAAATCGAAACCAACGGCTTTGATGCATACCGCAGTGAGGTGTAGTCATGGCTGAAGAAAAGAAAAAGAGCCAGGTAGAGGATATTAACCGCAGCATTTATGATGTGAAGGATAAGGTGGAATATTCCTACAAGGCAGACAAGGGACTGACGGAAGATGTGATCCGTGAGATTTCCAGAGAAAAGGATGAACCGGAATGGATGCTGGAAAAGCGTCTCAAGGCCCTTGCAATTTACAACAAGCTGGACGTACCGCCCTGGGCACCGGACATTTCGGAACTGGACATGGAGCACATTGATACCTACGTCCGCCCGAAAACAGATATGAAAGCCCGCTGGGAAGATCTGCCGGAAAACATCAGGGAAACCTTTGACCGGCTGGGAATTCCGGAAGCGGAAAAGAAATCGCTGGCCGGTGTAGGCGCCCAGTATGACTCCGAAGTGGTATACCACAATATCCAGAAAGAACTGGAGGAACAGGGAGTCATTTATGTTGACTTTGAAACGGCAGTCAAGAAATATCCGGAACTGATTAAACCCTATTTCGGAAAGCTCATTACCCCGAACTATCATAAGTTTGCAGCCCTTCACTATGCCGTATGGTCCGGCGGATCCTTCGTGTATGTGCCCAAAGGGGTTCATGTGAAGATGCCGCTGCAGAGCTACTTCCGCCTTAATGCGCCGGGAGCAGGCCAGTTTGAACATACCCTGATTATTGTGGAAGAAGGAGCCACCTGCCACTTCATCGAAGGCTGCTCGGCTCCCCGTTACAATGTGGCCAATCTCCATGCCGGAGCTGTAGAACTTTTCGTCAAGAAAGGGGCCACCCTTCGGTACTCCACCATTGAGAACTGGTCCAAGAATATGTACAACCTGAACACCAAGAAATCCCTGGTAGAAGAAGATGGTCATATGATCTGGGTGTCCGGTTCCTTCGGCTCCCATACCTCCTGCCTCTATCCGGATACGGTGCTCAAAGGAGACCGTTCGACCTGTGAATTTACAGGCATCACCTTTGCAGGCAAAGGACAGTTCCTGGATACCGGCTCCAAAGTGGAAGCACTGGGGAAAGATGTGTCCATGACCGTTAATTCCAAATCCATTTCCAAAGCCGGCGGCACCGCCATTTACCGCGGCGTAGTCTATATCGGACCCAATGCCAAAGGGACAAAGGGTTCCATCAGCTGCGAATCCCTCATGCTGGACAATGAGTCCCGCTCCGATACCATCCCGGACATTGTCATTGAAAATGATGATATTGACCTGGGACACGAAGCGAAAATCGGACGCATTCCGGACGAAGATATTTACTACCTTATGAGCCGGGGTCTTACGGAAGAAGATGCCAAGGCCATGCTGGTCAGAGGCTTTGCAGAACCGATTTCCAAGGCCCTGCCTCTGGAATATGCAGTAGAAATGAACCGCCTCATCGATCTTGAATTCGAAGGGGCCATAGGATAAGGAGGCATTATGGAAGAAATCAGAATCAACCGGCTGCCTCTTCTCACATACCGTTATCTTCATACCAATGATACCCCCGTATCCTTTGAAGCGCCGAAGAAAGGCGGAGACCCTCATTTTTCCGACCTTTCTTATGTGAAAGAAGGGGGCACCCTTCCGGCGGACTTCAAGGGGGCTTCCGAAGAAACGGTGAAAGCTCTCAAGCAGGGCAGTCATTACACCATAACCATCCCCGCTGAAACAAAGGCGGAACTGACCATCACCCTTAGCGGCGAGGGCCAGGCAGACTTTGCAGGAAGTTTCCTTTTCCACCTGGGAAAAGAATCATCCCTGAACCTCATCTGGATTCTGCAGGGGAAAACAGAAAAAGGCACCTGTGTCGCAGGAGCCTACTATGACCTGGCAGAAAATGCCAATCTGAAAGTATCCCGGCTGGAAAGCGGCCTTTCCGGTGTGGAAATTTTCGACCAGCGCCATGTGGTACTGGCCAGAGGCGCCAGAGCTGATTTTTCTGCTGCCGAATTGGGCGGTGAAAATATTTACGTTCACAGCTACGGCCTGCTGGCCGGCGACCATTCTGCCATGACGGAAAAAGCAGTCTATGCCGGCACGAAGAAGCAGCATCTGGATTTCTTCTACCACATCGATCATGTGGGAAAGAAAACCCATGCGGAAATCGACGTGAAAGGCGCCCTGGATGATGATTCCAAAAAGATTTTCCGGGGTACCCTGAATTTCAAAAAAGGCTGCAGCGGCTCTGCAGGGGACGAAGGAGACTATGCCATCCAGCTTTCCCCCAAGACGAAAAACATTTCCCTGCCCCTCCTTCTCTGTACGGAAGATGATGTCCAGGGAAACCATGCATCCAGTGCAGGACAGTTGGATGCCAATACCATTTACTTCCTCATGAGCCGCGGATTCTCCCTGGAAGAAGCCAGAAGAATCGTGATTGAAGCCCTGATCCGGCCGATTATCGATGGCATGGATTCATCGGTGAGAGATGAAATTATTACAGAACTCAGGCAGAAACTGGATTCGAAGGAGTTATAATGAACAGCGAATTACTTAGAAAAGATTTTCCCATACTGGAAACCAAAGTGAATGGTCATCAGATCGTTTATTTTGATAATGCTGCCACCACCCAGCGGCCGCTTCCGGTAGTGAATGCCGTTTTGGACTATGTGACCCACGACAACGGCAATCCCCACAGAGGGGCCCATATTTTCGCCATTTCCGCATCAGAAGCCTATGATACATCCAAGGAAGTGGTACGGAAATTTATTAACGCCAAAAACGCCGGCGAAATTATTTACACTAGAAACACCACCGAATCCCTGAACCTGGTGGCCCGTTCCTATGGCGAAACCCATCTTCACAAGGGAGACCACATCCTCATTACCATTGCGGAACATCATTCCAACCTGGTCACCTGGCAGAGGGTGGCAGAAAAAACCGGCGCCGTGCTGGACTACATTTATGTAGATAAGAAAACCGGTCATTTCCCCGAAGAAGAACTGAAGAAAATCGATGACCCCAGAGTGAAGATTCTGGCCTTTGCAGAAGTGTCCAACGTACTGGGCATCGATTTCGACCCCAAGCCATTGATTCAGCGGGCCCATGCCCATGGCGCCGTGGTGGTGCTTGACGGGGCCCAGTCTACTCCCCATAAGAGAGTGGATGTACAGGATCTGGACTGCGATTTCTTCGCATTCTCCGGCCATAAAATGTGCTCCATGGGAGGCATTGGTGTCCTTTACGGCAAAGAAGAACTGCTGAACGATATGGAACCATTCCTCATGGGCGGCGATATGATTGACGAAGTGCAGGAACAGAAAACCACCTTCGCCGACCTGCCTGCCAAATTTGAAGCAGGCACCCAGTACGTGGAAGGGGCTGTCAGCCTGGTAGCTGCCATTAAATATGTGGAATCCGTAGGCTATGATGAAATCAGAGCCCAGGAACGGCGCCTTGTCACCCGCTGCCTGGAAGGCATGAAAAAACTGCCCTTCATCCACATCATCGGACCCACCAATCCTGAAGAAAAAGAAGGCCTCGTAGCCTTTGAAGTGGAAGGCGTACATCCCCATGATGTGGCCCAGATCCTTTCTGCCAAAGGCATCTGCATCCGCACCGGCCATCACTGTGCGGAACCGCTCCATCACTACCTGGGCATCAATGCCAGCTGCCGTGCCTCTTTCTATTTCTACAATACAGTGGACGAAGTGGACTATTTCCTGAAAGAATTGAAGGACGTACGGAAAGTCATGGGGTATGATGACTGATGGAATTAAAACAGCTCTACACCGATCTTATCCTGGAATATAACAAGGACAAGACCAATAAACGCAAAATCAGCAGCCCCACAGTCCACGAACATGGACACAACCCCAGCTGCGGCGATGATATCGACATCGAAGCCAAAGTAGAAAACGGAGTTATCACCGACCTGGCCTATACCGGCACCGGCTGCGCCATCAGCCAGGCATCCACCGCCATGATGGCCGAACTCCTTCAGGGAAGAACCGTGGAAGAAGGCCTCCGCCTCTGCCGCCTCTTCCTGGATATGATCCGCGGCAAAGTCACCGATGACTCCCAGCTGGAAGAACTGGAAGCCGCCATTACCCTGAAAGACATCTCCCAGATGCCTGTCCGTGTCAAATGCGCCACCCTGGGATGGCACACCCTGGAAATGGCACTGGAAAAAGTGGAAAAACAGCTGAAAGACAACGGCTGACATCAAAATAAAAGCATGGAACCTCATAGAGGGCCATGCTTTTTTATTTGACAGAAAAGGGGCAGATGAGATCTGGCCTGGTTCCATGGGCTGACTGATGACTGGGGACGAAAGGAAAAGGGCATCCTCCTTTCACGTAAATTTCATGCGGAAAGCAGCCATGGACACCCATACCCGGGGGGTATTAAGGAGAGGGAAAAAGTATAAATCGAAATTTGACAATCAAAGGAAAAGAGTAGATAATGAGTAAAGACTAAATAATAATTATAATAACAAATCAGCAAATTAAACTTTTGATATATTATGATGGGGAATATGAGAACTGAAGCGCACAGCGCTTTTTTTCAGTTCTCTTTTTTTATGTCAAAAAGCGGGGAGAAAACGTATGAATCAGAAAATCAAGTATGCAGCTCTGGGGATTGCTCTTGCCTGCACCGGCTGGACCGGCGCTTCGGCAGAGCAGGTGTATGAACTGAATCCTGTGACGGTGACGGCACAGCGCATGGAGACTACCGATTTGAAAACGCCGGCGGCAGTGGAGGTTTTGACGGCTGATGAGATTCAGAAAACCGGCGCCACCAGTGTTCATGAAGCACTGAAATTTTCTACCGGTATCATCATGCACGCCCAGGGACCAAGAAATATTTCCCAGGGAACAATGACAAATAAAGCGGTTATCAGAGGTGTGGAAAAGGGAACTCTGGTTTTGGTTGATGGCGTACCTATCAATCAGAGTGGGCGGTATAATCTTGAAGATATCCCCACTGACGCAGTTGAAAAAATTGAAATTGTCCGTGGTGGTGGTGCAGTACTTTATGGTTCCGAAGCTTCCGGCGGTGTTATCAATATCATCACGAAGGAAAAAAGAAACAACCGAATCCAGGCAGGAATCGGGAACTACGGTATACAGAACTATGCAGGCAGCTTCCAGTCGGGGCCGTTTGGACTTACTTACCAGTATGACCACACTGGACACATTTCGAAAATTTCAGCTCCTACATTGGAAACCAGCAAACGCAGCGGTTCTCCAAGGGGATTGTATTATGACATTATTCGTGGGGAGCACAGTAATGTAAACTGGCGCTATAATTTTTCAGACCATTTATTCTTTACACATACCTATGGCAGAAACAGTGATCATTATCGATACATATATGATGGCATAGACAATCAAGCGAATAAGGGAAAAACGTACCAGAACGACATTCACAGTACGGAAGATAATCTGGCACAGCTCCGTTATGATGATGGAAATTTAAAGGCGGGGATTTATTATAACCGCAGAGAGCAGGAAACAAAGAAGGCTATAGCTGGTGTCAACAAAAAGAAACCTGCATTTTTTAATCCCGATAAAATCACATATACTTCCACTGGAACTACTGATCAGACAATCGGGGCAGATATTTCTAATCGATGGAAATTCAAGAGCGGTTCTTTCATGGTTGGATATAGTCTGGAAAGAGATTTGATGAAAGGAAAGGAGGATGGCAGACTTTTACCAAATAAAAATTATCAGCGTAATATTCATTCCCTGTTAGGACAGATTGTTTATGAGTTGGATCATAAGAACTCCATGAATTTCAACTGGCGTGAGACTTGGACGGAAAAAGACAGCGGTGGGAATAAATACAATAAATTCCTGCCTGAAGTAGTATTTATGCACGATTTTGATAGAAATACCATGGCTTATGCAAAAGTAGGGAAATCATTTATGCTTCCCACCTTCTCCCAGCTTTATGGTGATGGAAAACACATTGTGGGAAAACGGGACTTGAAGCCACAGCATGGCATACATTATGAGGCCGGCTTCAAAAAGAATATCGGCAGTCAGTCCTGGCGCTTTGATGTATTCCACTATAAGATCAAGGACAGCTTGGAAGCTAAATATATTCAAAATTCTCTTGATATTGAATATGCCAATGAGGATATCAGAAATACAGGCGTAGAACTGGACTGGCAAATGAAACCTAGTGACCGGTTCTTCTATCATGTAGGAGTGACTTACAGCCATCCCGAGAAACAGGAGACCAATGTAGATACCAAAACTAAGGCAGTTAGCAAAGGAGGCTGGCATGACTATTATGGAAAAATCCAGTTGAATACAGGATTTACTGCGAAGTCAGGGAAACTGACAACTTCTTTTGAAATGAATTATTTAGGTAAACGGACCAGGGATTATGCCAATAAAGATACCGTAGGCATTTACCCATCTATGAAAGCACAGGTACTGAGTGATCTTAATTTTTCCTACCAAGCTAATGAAAACAGCCGTTTCTTCTTGAATATCGATAATCTGTTCAACCGGCATGACATTATTTCTACGTCCAGTTCAACCTTCTATGATTTGGGACGAAATTATATGCTTGGGTATGAGTATAAATTCTAATTTTATCTTTTCCGGAAAGGCACCGGACTTAGCGATAGATCAAAAGACGGTGCCTTTTATTTTTCTTTAATGAGAGAAGGCAGAATCTTATGAATCAGAAAAGAAAGGTTTTCACAATTTTATCAGCTTTAACATTGGCAGGAACATGGGGAGCCGCTGCCTGGGCGCAGGGGGAAGTGTATACATTGAATCCTGTTGTTGTAACAGCCACACGTACTGAAAAAGAAGACCTTGATGTTCCAGCGTCCACCACTGTTATTACTGCTAAAGAAATTAAGGATAAAGGATATGTCAGTGTCTTTGATGCACTGAACAGCAGCATTGGTGTTGACAGCTATAATTATGGTGCTGGTGCAGGTGATGATTATGGCGGCTCTCTCAGCCGTTTCTATATCCGGGGGATGGATAAAGGGACTCTGGTATTAGTAAATGGCGCACCGGTGAATCTAAATAATTATAGTGGTACAGAAGGGATTCCCTTGGCAGCTGTTGAAAAGATTGAAGTAATCAAAGGATCTAACTCGGTATTATACGGCGCGGAAGCCATGGGCGGCGTTGTCAATATCATTACGAAGCATGATGGAAAACCCGGTGGATATGTACAAGCGAAATATGGTAACTATGATTCCGGCTATGAAGTTGGACTCACAAGCAAAGACTATGCTTTTTATTTTACCCGTGATTATTCAGATACCTTTGATGATGCTTCACTGGCTGCCCCTGGGAGTTCCTATAATTGGAAAAACAGGAAGGGAAATAAGAGCAGCCTGTATATGTCTGCCAAAATAAATGATCGTTTAAATCTGGACTGGTCACATGTGGATAGTACAAAACACCGTGATGCCATGCAGTTAAAAGGCGGAAAGCGGACAGGGAATTTATATTCATCTAAGGGAAATTATAATTATGATTCTCAGAGGAATAATATAAATTTGATTTACAATGATAAAGATCATGAATTTAAATCTATTCTTGCGTTTAATAATCGAAGACTGGATTCCCATCAATATAAATTAAATAGTACTACGAAAAAATGGGGCACAGCAAGAAGTACAAATTACAATGTATATAATATTACCTTTGATAATCAGAAAGTCTGGCATTTCAATGATGATAAAGACAGCTTGACTGGCGGTATGACTTTTAAGAGGGAACATTGGAATGAACTGGAAAACACATCGGAACGCGTACATAGGGATTCCTACAGCTTATATTCATCTTATGATCATCACTTTAATGATAAATTCTCCACAATTATCGGTGTGAGAGGAGAGTTTTTTAAAGCAAATGGCTGGGATAAAGAGCAGAAAGTATTTCTCCCACAGTGGCAGCTGCTGTATAAAATGAATGATAAATGGAGCTGGTACACCAATATCGGGAAATCCTTTGATATGCCTGCCATTAACTCACGCTATGGTTCGGGATACAGCAGAACGAAGCCTACAAGCTACAAGCCTCAAAAAGGGTGGAGCTATGAAATGGGTACCAAATATATTTCCGGCAAAGACAGTTTAAAAATTGATGTATTCCATATGGATATTGAGGATTATTTCAAATGGGTCCAAGGGGATAAATTAGGCGGCGATGCAGATCCGAATAGTTATTACCAGCTGAATGAAGGCAAATTTAAAAATACAGGGATTGAAGCTGAGTGGAGACATTCTATTAATGAAAACTGGACCTATAATCTTGGCGTCAGTGTTTCCGATCCCAAGCTGAAGGAACAGTATGGCAATGATAAAGACAAATGGGTGCAGGAAGCAGCAAAAATTCAGACCAATGCCGGTATCCTTTATCATAAGGATAAATGGAATGCAGGGCTGAATCTGTATTATACGGGAGAAAGAGAATATGCTGGATATCGGCGTGATGGTAAATCGGCTTCTACTTATGGATATGATCATAGAACTCCAAGCAGAATCAACCTGACTTCTGCAGTTTCTTATTCACCAAATAAAAATCAGACTATTTCTCTGAATATGTACAATTTACTGGACAGGAAAAATCCGATTAATAAATATGAAAACTGGGACTTACCTTATAATTGGACATTGACCTACAGGTATTCATTCTAAGGAAGCAATGATTCAATTGGTATCTGCTTTTGTTCATTCGTTACCGAGGTGTTTTTTGAAACGCTGTGTTTTATTTTTTCTAACCCTTTTCTGCGGAATCCTTCTCCTTTCCGGCTGTGGGAAAATACAGCCGGAAAGCCCAATGCGGCAGATGGTGGATGATTCGGGGCAGTCTTTGTCTCTCCCCAGCCATCCCTCCCGTATTGTGTCTCTTACCTATGGCACCGACGAGATTCTGCTGGGTCTGGTAGATACGTCAAGGGTGGCGGCCCTTTCCCGATATGCTGGGAATCCGGATATTTCCTTTGTGACGAAGGAGGAGGCTGAGGCCGTGGGGAGGAAGGTGGATATGAATGCAGAGTCCATTATGGCCCTGAAGCCGGACCTGGTTATCGTCTCAACAGCGGTGTCTCCTCAGCTGGTCAGTCTTCTACGGCAGTCCGGCATTCCGGTGTATGTGTCCCTGGTGGCGGTAAGCTGGGATGAAATGGAAGAAAAGGTCAGAGGAGTGGCCAGGGCAGTGAACGAGGAAGCCGGCGGTGAAGCCATGGTACAGGATATGGAAAATAAAAAAGCGAAGCTTGAGGAAAAACTTTCCGCCATAGGTCCTTCGGATGAGCGGTGTGCCCTGGGACTTTCTTTCAGGGGAATCCTGGGAAAGAAGGGCACCCTTTTCAGTGAGGTGCTGGCCATGGCCCACGTGAAGGATGGCGCCGCCCGGTATGATGTACCGAAGGGGACCAATGCCTATCTTTCCATGGAAATCCTGCCGGAAATCAATCCCGACGTGATCCTTATGCCCGTATGGAAGGTAAAAAGCGGAGACGATGAGACAGCCTTTGTCAGAGAAATCATGGAAAATCCGGCTTATCGGGATGTAAAGGCTGTTAAGAACGGAAAGCTGGTACCATTCCCGGAAAAGTATAAGTATGTCATGAGTCAGCATGTGACTGATGCCGTAGAAGCCAGTGCCCGGGCGGTGTATCCGGAGCTGTTTGACAAGGATTCCCACTGATGGCAGGCGTCTGATTTTATATAAGGGAGAAGCAGAATGGCAGTGAAACTGATCTATTTGACAAATGTGGACCGCCGGTATTTCATGATGAACCGGGCCATGGAGTCCCTGCAGAAGGAGGGCCGGCTTTCCGAAAGCTGCCGGACGCTGAAGGTGAAAGATGACAGCAGTTTTGCTTCCTATGCGCCTCTTCTTGAGGGAGCGTCCCTGGTGATGATTAAGTTCATGGGAAATACGATTCGCACGAAATTCTGGCAGCAGTGCCTTGCCTTTTTAGAGGGCCGTGGGATTCCCTATTACATGGATGCAGCCGGTTCGGCGGAGGAAGAATGTGGGAAGTGGATAGGGAAAGAGGAAATAGAAGTCATCAAAAAGTACAGCTTTTATGGTGGATTGGAAAATTATAGGAATTTATGGCTCTATGGCGCTTTCCTCTTTGAGACTTCCCCGGTAAAACCACCGGATCCCAGTCCCCTCTGCTGGGCAGGACTCTACCATTTTGGCATGAAGAACAGGTATATGACGGATCTTTCTTCCTATAGGGAGAGATTCTGCAAGCCGGAAAGGCCTACCGCCGGCTTTCTTTTTTATCGGGATGAATGGATCTGGGGAGATACAAAATACCAGGATGCTTTCATTGAGGAGGCGGAGCGGCAGGGGCTTAATGTCATTCCTGTTTTCACTAACGGTCTTCCAGATACGAAACTGGGTATGCCATCCCTTGATGAAGTATTTCATCGGTATTTTATGAAAGATGGAAAGCCTGTGATTGATTGCCTGGTGAATGTAATGAAATTTTCATTCACCACATCCGGCTCCATATCCCGCGAGGTGCTCCATGAAATGGGAATTCCTGTGCTGCAGTGCTATTCCCTGCTTATGCCGGAGGAGGAGTGGAAAAAGTCAACGGAAGGCATGAATGCCATGGAAGTGTCCATCAGTGTTTCCATGCCTGAATTTGACGGCATTATCCACGGGGTGCCCATAGCGGCCAAGCATGTGAAGAAAACAGGAGAGGTGGAATACCTGCCTTTGAAAGAACGGATAGCTGCCATGGCAGCAAAGGCCGGTGCTTGGGCCAGGCTTCACAGGAAGAGAAATGAAGACAAGAAAATTGCCATTATTTTTCACAACTATCCGCCTAAGAATTCCAATATCGGTAGTGCCTTCGGCCTTGACAGCATAGAAAGCGTGCGCCGTCTTCTGGAAAAGATGAAAGCGAAAGGCTATAGGATAGATTATGTCCCGGAAACAGGCAGCAAGCTCGTTCAGCTCATTACCAGCCAGGCCACCAATGATTTGTCCATGATGACGGAAGCGGAAGAGAGGGCCTGCCATAAGGTGACAGGAAAACAGTATGGAGACTTTTTTCAGACCTTTCCTGACGATGTGAGGGCCCAGATGGAAAAGGACTGGGGCCGTGCTCCCGGCAGTGTCATGGTGGATGAGGAAGGCAGTATCCTTGTTCCCGGTGTCATGGATGGACATGTTTTTATCACGGTGCAGGCACCCCGGGGCTATGGTTTTGATGCAGCCAAAATCTATCATGATCCTTTTATCGCTCCTACCCATCAGTATCTGGCCTATTACCTGTGGATACGGGATATCTGGAAGGCGGATGCAGTGATTCATGTCGGAACCCATGGAAATCTGGAATGGCTGCCGGGCAAGGGCGCGGGACTTGACCGCAGCAGTTATCCGGATCTGGCACTGGGCTCTCTTCCCAATGTATATCCCTACCATATGACTATTACCGGAGAGGGGATACAGGCCAAAAGACGGGGGAGCGCCTGCCTGGTAGACCATATGCCTGCACCTATGGCAGATGCAGGCACCTATGACGAGCTCTCAGAGCTTGAGAAGAATATGGATGAATATGCCCATTTCCTTACAGTGGAGCCGGAAACTGCATCCCGCATGATAGGGGAAATACGCAGCCTGGCTGTGAAAGCGGAGCTGGATGGGGAAGTGCCCTATGATGAATCGAAGCCATTTTCCGAATACCTGACAAGACTGCATCAGTACATAGAGGATATTAAAAACAGTGAATGCCATGTGGGACTTCATATTTTGGGACAGATGCCGGAAGGAGAGATTCTCAGAAATGAAATTATCCAGCTCATGAGGCAGTCTGATGGTTCCTGCCCTGCCATTCTGGATGTGTTTGCAGAAAAATACGGATACACAGCAAAAGAATTGATGGAAAAATCACAGACCCTTCTTCCGGAGAAAAAGACGGGCAGTGAAATGATGACTGCTGTCAGAAAAGAAACGGAAGAGTTTATCGACACTCTGATGGTTCATCATTTTAGTGAAGAAGGCATCAGAAAAGCCCTTTCAGCCAAGTCAGTACGGGAAGGGGATGCCTTGTGGCAGAAGCAGGTAGAAAAAACGGCCGGTTTTATCTGTCATGACCTGTACAAAAGGCTTTCCGGCACGATTCAGGAAATGGATCATACCCTGGAAGGAATAGAAGGGAAATATATTATGCCCGGGCCCTCAGGCTCACCTCATGCCGGTGGTCTGTCCCTCCTTCCGGCGGGCATTAATTTCTATGGGATTGATCCCAGAAAGCTTCCCACTAAAGCGGCCTGGGCGGTAGGGAAAGAGCTGGGTGATGAGGTTATTGCCCGTTATATCAGGGAAGAAGGAAAGTATCCGGAAAATATTGGCATGGTTTTCTGGTCCGGTGCCAATATGCGAAGTCACGGGCAGTGTATAGCGGAATTTCTTTATCTCATGGGCATTCGTCCTATCTGGGAAAAAGGAAGCCTTTATGTGAAGCGCCTGGAGCCGATTCCCCTTTCGGAGCTGAAAAGGCCCAGACTGGATGTAACAGGCAGAATCAGCGGCCTTTTCAGGGATACCATGCCGGCAGTGGTTTCTCTTATGGACAAAGCGGTCCTGCTGGCTGCATCCCTTCCGGAGAAGGAGGAAGACAATTTTATACGTAAACATGTCCTTTCCGAAAGCAGTGCCATGGAAAGGAATGGAATGACGACAGAGGAAGCCTGGCGGGAAGCCTGCTATCGTATTTTTGGTGATGCACCGGGAACCTATGGCGCCGGTGTAGGTGCCCTGCTGGAATCACGAAACTGGGACAATTTGGATGACCTTTCCCGTGTCTTTGTCAGATGGGGCGGCCATGCCTACGGCAGTAGTGCCAAAGGAGCTTACAAACCGGAGTTGTTTAAAGAACGACTGTCTCGCATGGATGTGACTCTGAAAAACGAGGATAACCATGAAACGAATATGATGAGCAGTGATGATTACAATGCCTATCATGGCGGCATGATAGCAGCCGTACGGAGCCTTTCAGGTAAATCTCCCCGCTCCTATGAAGGCGACAGTACGGAAAGGGGCAGCGTCAAGGTCCGCAGCGTACAGGAGGAGGCTAAGCGGGTTTTTCGCATGGAAACCATCAATCCCCGGTTCATACAGGGCATGATGAAGCATGGCTACAAAGGCGCAGCCGACCTGTCAAGCCGTGTATCCATCAGCTTCCAGTGGGATGCTACCAGCAAGGTAATGGAAAACTGGATGTATGAAAAACTGGCAGAAAAGTACGCGCTGGATGGCACAGTACAGGACTGGATGAAAGAAGTCAATCCCTGGGCACTCCAGCGCATTACAGAAACTTTGCTGGAAGCGGAAAAGCGGGGCCTGTGGCAGGCAGCGGATGAAACGATAGATCAGCTGCAGGCCCTGTACCTGGATATAGAGGGAGAGCTGGAAGAGAGCCAGGATGATACGTGAAACCAGGGCTTATGGGAAATAGAAAACTCTGTCAGGGAGATGTCTTTCATCGGGCTGCAGAGGCTTCATCCTTCTCTATGGGATTTCTGTTTTTAAAGGAACATGGACCTGCATAGAGGATCGGCTTTCATTATGAACTAATACCGGCTAAATAGATAATTATAAAAAGGGGCTGTGATAAATGTAAATCATTTCTTCACAGCCTTTTTTATAATTTCTTCTGATGGTAAGATTCCAGTCCCTTTGTCATCTCGAGTGGGGAATGTGCCGGCATGGGTGGAAAAACTTTGGACTCTATTGAAGCTCTGAACCAAGAAATCTCCTGCCACCAATGCTCTCTGTACCATTGAAAAGTGATATTTCTCTACTCCGCTTCGCAACGTTCGAAATGACAGTGGGGCGGAGTGGTATCCATGTCATTCATGTATTTTTTCACAGACCCGTCCATCATTGAAAGCACTACGAAAAGCCTGAAAAGAGCGTGCGCACAGACAGATTCCTAGGTGAAACTGTCCGATCCATAGAAGGACGCTTTCTTCAGGCTTTTCTATCGCGAAGGCGATTGATTTCTTCTTGAGTTCTTGGCCGAAAAGGATTTGAAAACTCAGAACGCATTGAACGGGCTTGAGACCCGGAGCTCTTATGTATTCATCTTTGCGAGATGGCTTGCAGCCGAATCAGGAATCGGGTATTTTTTTGTGGCCACTCCCCGGACCTTTTCCATGCTCTCATCTGTTCTCTATTATAACGGATAGGGAAGAAAATGGGAATAGGAAATATAGAAATTATGTTTGCTGATTTTGGAGGTATGGAAGGGAGAACTATGAGTTTTATAGATACATTTTCTCGGGAATTCATAGAGAATGTAAGAAAGATTCACCGGCCTTTTCCTATTTCATCGTCACTCATGGTACAATAGAATATATTATTATATGTTCGGAGGAATGAGCATGGGATTTTTTGACAAAATCAAAAGAGGTCTCACAAAGACCAAGCAGAGTTTGATCAAGAATATTGAAAGCGTAGTCATCGGCTATGCCCAGATTGATGAGGATTTCCTGGAAGATTTGGAAATGGTACTCCTTTCCGGTGATATCGGTGTCCGTACTACAGATTATCTGATGCGCCAGATTCGCCGGGGCGTCACGGAAGGGGTGATTCACAATACCAACGAAGTCATGCCTTTCATGGAGAAAACGGTGAAGGAGCTTTTGAAGGATGATACGGCGGGTGAAGAGTTTACCCATCATCCCGAGGTGATTCTGGTGGTCGGTGTGAACGGGGTAGGCAAGACCACCACCATTGGCAAGCTTTCCGGTCGTCTCCACAAGGAAGGAAAGAAGGTTCTTCTGGCAGCGGCTGATACCTTCCGCGCCGCTGCATCGGAACAGCTCACCATCTGGGCGGAAAGGACGGGCGCTGATATTGTAAAGCATGCGGAAGGCGCCGATCCTGCAGCAGTTGCGTTTGATGCTGTATCGGCTGCCAAAGCCAGAGGGGCTGATGTGGTCCTCATTGATACGGCCGGCCGTCTCCAGACGAAGGTAAACCTCATGGAAGAATTGGGGAAAATCAGCCGGGTGGTGAAGAAAGTGATTCCGGATGCACCGCATCAGACCCTTCTGGTACTGGATGCCACCACCGGTCAGAATGCCATCAGCCAGGCAAAGAATTTCGGGGAAATCGTGCCTCTCACCGGCGTGGTTCTCACCAAGCTGGACGGCACTGCCAAAGGAGGCGTGGTGCTTTCCGTTCATGAAGAACTTCATGTGCCTGTCAAGTGGATCGGCATGGGTGAAAGGGAAGATGACCTGGACCGCTTCAATCCTGATGAATTTGCGAAGGCTCTTTTTGAAACAGATGACCATGTGCTGCAGGAAAGCACGAAGGTGTAACAGGTATTCAGTCATGGCAGGGGTGCATATCCGATGCATCCCTGCTTTTTGAGTGCTGCCCCGGGGCGGGGAGAAGGACAAGAGGAAGGAGTCTTGGGAAAAGTGATGAAAAAAAGGATGCAGAAAATGGAATCTTTCGCCTATCCTGTAACCATTACACGGAAGAGGGGACTCAGAGCCATTTACCTTCGGATTTCCAGGACAGGGAAGGTTCTTGTATCAGCCCCATCTGCCATGGCTCTAGGGGAAGTGGAACGTTTCGTGGCTTCAAAGGATGGATGGATCCGGGAAAAGCTGGCCCGTATGCCTGCCGTCCCCTGCTATACCTATGATAGCGGCGAAAAACATTTCTTTCTGGGCAGGGAATACCCCATTGTTTATGGCCGCGGCACCGTGAACTCCGTGTCTGTGGAGGAGGGAAAGCTCTGCCTTATGATAGGGCCTAGGACGAAAGACAGGCCCCGTGCTTACAGGAATCTTATGAAGGAAGAACTGCGGAAGGTTATAGAAACATATATAGAAATCTGGGCACCCCGCATGGGTGTCCAGCCTTCTTCCCTGACCATCCGCATTCTAAAGAGCCGATGGGGCAGCTGCAATGTAAGGACCGGAGAACTTTCCTTTGCCCTGGACCTTATTACCAAGCCGGAGGCATGCATCGAGTCGGTGGTGGTGCACGAGCTGAACCATCTTCTGGAAACAGGTCATACCCGCCGCTTCCATGCCCTCATGGCCCGCTGGCTTCCGGACTATAAGGAAAGGACGAAGAAACTTTACGACTACCCCAGGGAGTTTATTTAACGGGGCTCCTGTGGCTGGTTTCCTGCTTTCTGGTGCCAGGAATGATTGAAATACTTATGCAATTCCCGTAACGCATAAGGCTCCTTCCCCTGGTGGCCATTCTGCATAGAATTTCCAAGTCCGGCGAATTTCGGCGCATAGGCTGCACATCAAGGGCGCCTCCTTCGGGCCCGATGGGAATGGAGCTACGCAAAGCGGTGGATAGTTTTATAAAAACTGCGGCAAAGCCGCCACCACAACCCTCGGCCCAAAGGGCCGTCAAACTTACGAATCCTCCGGCCCATAGGGCCGGTCCATCTTAAGAATCCTCTCTCATAACGCTGACTTCATACTCATCGCCCGAGAGGGCGATACCACAACCCTCGGCCTGAAAGGCCGTCAAACTTAAGAACCTTCCGGCCCCCTGGGCCGGTCCATCTTAAGAACCCTTTCCATGCCCCCTGAGCGAAGCGATGCACAACCCTTCTACACAACCTGCGGCGCTAGCCGCGCCCCTCTTTTTAAGCTGCGGCCGGTCAATCGTAAGAACCTTTCCTTACGCCCCTACTTCTCTTTACAGAAATATGGTATAATCTAATAAAATAATTTTATACCAAAAGATTTTTATACCATAGTATTCGTATTATGGTGAGTAAGGGGTATTTCAATGAATAACACGGACTGGAAAATCCTTATCTATCTTCGTGAGGAACGAAGCATCAATAAGGTGGCAAAGCGGCTTTTCATGACTCAGCCGTCCTTAACTTATCGTCTGAGCCAGATGGAAAAGGAAATCGGCTGTCCTTTATTTATTCGTACCAATAAAGGGGTTCATTTCACCGATGCAGGCAACCGCCTTTTCTCCTTTGCAGAAAAGGAGCTGCAGCAGTATCAGGACATGAAGAATTATGTGACCCATGAGCCCAATTCCATTTCCGGCGTACTCCGCATCGGTGCCAGCCAGTCCTTTGCCCAGTCCCATATGCCGGCCATTCTGAAGGGCTTTGTGGATAAGTACAGTGACATTGAAATTTCCCTGACCACCGATACCAGTGATGAACTGGTGAAGCTGGTAAAAAAAGAGGATATCCATCTGGCCATTGTCCGTGGGAACCAGGAATGGCCGGACGCCGATATTCTTCTGGAAGATGCGCCGCTGTACCTGATTTCCGCCAAGAAAATCGACTACAGCACGCTGCCGGACCAGCCCTCCATCCGCTACCGCAGCGATCCTTCCCTGGATGAGCTCCGTACCCGGTGGTGGCGGCAGAATTTCACCGATTCCCCTCATTTCATGCTCACTGTGTCCGACTGTCTGACCTGCGTGGAAATCGTGAACCAGGGTCTTGGGCACTCGCTGATTCCGGCGGACCTGCTTCCTAAGTGCGCGCCCCAGGTGAACAGGGAAATGATTTACGACAAGCAGAAGAGACCTCTTCTGCGGCCCAGCCATTTGATTTTCAAACAGCCCATGCTCCAGTCCACACCGGTGAGAATCTTCGTGGACTACCTGCGCAGCTATTTCAAGGTATGAAAAAAGCCCTGTGAAGCCATGACTTCGCAGGGTTTTATAATTTTACAAGAAATCCCAACATGCTGAAGAGCCAGGTGGAAATTCCGAGAAACAGGGCACAGCAGAGCTTTTCCAGCTTCAGCCGGATGGCAAAGCGCCGGTGATGGTGGGCATTACCCCATACGGCATTGATGAGGCCGTGATAGTCTACATGCATCATGCGGGCCAGGGTGCAGTAATTGAGCAGCAGGTAAGTACAAATCAGGGCGGGACGGAGTTCATCCATCATGAACCAGGCCATCCAGGGAAAACAGAGATTATATACAAAGGCTATGTGTCCGCCAAGAAAGTAGGCCATTTTCTGGCTAAAGGTTTCGGACAGATCAGTTTTATAGGCAAAGACAAGGTATCCGTTAATGGCGCAAAGAAAAAGGCACCAGAAAAACAGGAACGGCATACAGATTTCCTCCGGACATATTATTATTATTGTTCGCTTATAATTCGATTATAGCATGATATCTTTTGCTTGCCCATAGCTGAAAGGCCGGATGAAATCGATGAAATCGGGCCATTCGGAAGCACCGCCCATGACCGTGGAGGAGATGGAAGGACGGAAGAGGAAAAAGAATCACCGGCGGTAAGGATTTTATATTTTTGCCTGAAAAGGGGCAGAAGAAAAGTATATTCTAAAAATAAAGAGATATAGAAAAAATCTTCCAGTCCTTTATAAATAACTTATAACTAGCCAGAATGGAGGAAAGTGATAGAATGGGGCTGGAGACTGGAGGGGCGGCTGTCCGCTGTCTGCTGTCTGCTATCCGTTGTCCACTTACCCCTTCCTTAATGCCGACTGTTTCATACGCGGCCTGTACCGAGATTCTTCGCCTGCGGCTTAGAATGACGAGTGGGAGGAGGTCAGTTTCAGCACGTAACGCCCAGTCCCCTTTCTGTGGAAGGGGGCTCCGGATCTTCGTCATAGGGATATGGTTGACAAAAAAACTAATTACGTAACGCTGACTTTGTAAGCATTGCCGCGAAGCGGCTATCCACCACCCTCTGAACCCTCTGAACCTTTTGAACCCTTATAACCAAAGGAGGTTTCCATGAAAAAACTGATTGCTTTTTTACTTTCTTTTTTCCTTGCCCTGTCCCTGGGCCTTCTGGCGGAGGCGTCGGATACGCTGGAAATGAATCGGAAAATGGGGTATTTTGACAATACCCGCACGGTGCTTCTCCTGTCTCCCCGGCTCAGTGGGAACGGCGGCGAAGCGGCATCCTACGTGAATCGGGAAATGAAGCAGATATTCCGCTATCCCTATTACCGGACCCTGGATACTGCCGGCTATGAAGGGGCGTTGTCTCCGGCAGATCTGCCCCGGCTGGCTGATGAATCGGGGGCAGATATAGTAGTGATGCCTGTAATCCAGTGGCATCAGTGGATTTTCCATCGGTTCCTCTTTGATGATGGCGATGATATTATCCAGACCCGGGCTATCGTGGATATTTACAGCTACAAGAAAACCGAGGGCACCGTGCGGGATGACCGGGGCACCTATTTTGATACGGAAGATGAGAGTACTGCGCGGAATGTGTACATTCTTGACGATATCATGAAAGAGGTATACAAAACATTCCCCTATCGCCGGGTGCCTACCGATGTGTCCAAGAGCCTCACAGGAGAGACGGAAGACAAGACGCCTAAGGCTGTGATGAATAGCTGACCCCCGGCTGACCTCTTACCGCCGCGTCATGCAGCAGAGTAAGCTAGTCCCGTAACGCTGACTTTATAAGCATTGCCGCGAAGCGGCTATCCACCACCCTTTGAACCTTCTGAACCCTCATATAATATGTTTGGAAGGGGAAGATTAGAGGATTTGTCCCTGCTGGATCTTTCCCCTTTACAACATGAGCATGCCTTTGGAATAATGGTTATAGGAGCCATAGAGGATATTCCGCTG
>OJKC01000113.1_pt1 | contig 84931 bp, 85 predicted proteins | sample 1596401 | NCBI WGS metagenome assembly OJKC01 (sample SAMEA4350162, study PRJEB24818) | metagenome | biome: human; feature: gut; material: faeces | place: Denmark | collected 2013-09 | reverse complement strand
ATATAGTATATTATACAATCAATTATATATTACATATTTTATCCGATTTGTATATTAAGCTTTATCCGCATATATGGTATTGTGCAAAACAAACAATTTAAACGTTTAAATATCTAAATCCAACGCCTGCCCTTTTCCCAAAAGCCTGTAGAAATATTTTAAAAGTTATGCTATAATGTTTTATATAGGTATTTCGGGAATGGAGGGATAATATGCGTACAGACGATATGTCGGAGCTTTTCTGCACCTATCGCCGCACAGGTGACAAGGCAGTGCGCAACGAAATTGTTATGCAAAGTATGCACATTGTGCGGTATGCAGTTATCTCCACCAGAAATATGTTCCTGCGCTTCACGGACGAGGATGATATATCAAATGAAGCGGTGCTGGCGCTCATATCCGCCGCCGAGTCATTTGTGCCCGAAAAGAATGTTCGGTTTGAGACCTATGCCTCCATCAAGGTGAGGGGGGCTATAATAGACTATATCCGCCGCATGGACAGCGTGCCCAGAGGGGTGCGCCGCTTTGCAAAGGAATATGACAATGCCTTTTCCCTGCTCTACGCTCAGCTTGACCGTGAGCCTACAAGGGAAGAACTGGCGCATCATATGGGAATGACAGTGGAAAAGCTGGACAGCTATGCGCTGAAGGCTGCCGCCTCCCATACACTTTCCTTTGAAGAGCTGCTGTTCAGCGGCTTTGAAGCTCCGAATGACCAAAAGGACGGTTTCAGCGAGGCCGAACGCCGACTTATGCTGGAGGAGCGCAGAAAGCTCCTTGCTCAGGCAATAGAACAGCTGAGCGACAAGGAGCGGACAGTCATAACACTTTATTATTACGAAAAACTGAGGTACTCGGAAATAGCGGACGTGCTTAATATATCGGAATCAAGAGTCTGCCAGATACATTCAAAGGCTGTTGAAAAGCTGAGAAAAAGTATGGCGGAATATCTGGAGCAATAACAAAACTTATAACACAAAAGGTGGTGCAGGTAATGGTCAACGTTGGCATAGCAGATCTGAATGTGGTGAAATATCCCGATGTGCTGGCTACCTATGCCCTTGGCTCCTGCGTTGGCATCTGCCTTTATGACCACAAGGCGAAAATTGCGGGAATGGCTCACATAATGCTCCCCAGCAGCGCCGAGTCTCAGACGGAAAATGACAATATGCGCCGATATGCCGACACGGGCGTTGCGGAGCTTATCAGGAAAATGTGCAGCTACGGGGCAAAAAAGCGCCGCATCACCGCAAAAATAGCAGGCGGGGCGCAGATGTTCAGCGGCGACTCAGATGTTTTCAGCGTCGGCGAACGGAATGTTGCGGCAGTAAAGTAGGCGCTCCAAAGCAGCAAGATACCCATTGTGGCAGAGCAGACGGGTCTTGACTTCGGACGGACGGTCTTTTTCTACTCCGAGGACGGCACTATGGAAGTAAGAGCGCCCTCCCGCCCTGCAATAAAGGTTTGACAAGGGGGCATTTGAATGAAAATAGGCTCCATAGGATATAACTATTCCCACAGCGATAACTTTGTCATGGACCGCCCCGGCGGAAACGGCTGTCGGCTATTTCTGCTCATCAAGGAGCCGTCCATTTTCATCATAGACGGCACCGAGCACAAGGTCAAGGAAAATTCCTTTGTAATGTTTTCCCCTGCCGTGCCGTGCAGATATTACGGTCAGGGCAGCGTTTACACCGATGACTGGATATATTTCGATTTTGAAGAGGGGGACGAGGAGCGCTTTTCGGAGCTTGGCATTGTCCCCGACAAAATATTCTACCTTGGAAATATTGAGGAGTTGTCTCAGCTTGTGCGGCTGATGGCATATGAGCATTACTCCCACGAGCCGTATCACGAGGAGATAGAACGCAGATTTACGGAAATATTCCTGCTGAAGCTTGGCAGGCTCATAAGCACCTCCAACCGCCACTCACAGATATATGCGGACAAGAGCAGCAGCTTTATCCGCCTGAGAAGCCGCCTTTACTCCATGCCCGACATTGCCGACGACGTGGATAAAATGGCTGCGGAGATGAACATGAGCCGCTCGGGCTTCCAGCACGCCTACAAGAAGATATTCGGCGTGGGCGTAAAGCAGGACATAATAAACGGCAGGCTGGAGCTGGCAAAGCGCCTGCTCATATCCACCACCCTCAGCGTAAAGGAAATAGCCGAGCGGTGCGGATATTCCAGCGAATACAGCTTTATGCGCCAGTTCAAGGAGCGCTGCGGTCAGACTCCCACTCAGTTCAGGAGCTGTCTGTGACGTTTTGTTGGCAGATCCCGCATTTTGCGGTAAAAAATTCACACCGACCCATTTTTCGCCTTGACAGGACAACCATTATTGGGTATAATAATATATGGTTTCCTGTCCGTAGCTCAACTGGATAGAGCGTCAGACTCCGACTCTGAAGGCTGTGGGTTCGACCCCCGTCGGGCAGACCACGTATTATAGCCGTTTGCAGCCATTTGCATTGGTTCGCAGGCGGCTATTTTATTTCAATCCTAACACCGCTCCTAACACGTCAAGACGCTGCACTCTCCAGCTGGTTCGTTATCAAGTCAAGGGCTTGCAGCTTTGCGCTCTTGTCAAGGTGTGAGTAGATGTCAGCTGTTGTGCTGTAGTTGGCGTGCCTTGCATACTCTTGTACCACTTTCATTGGAATGCCGTCCTGCACCAGCAGAGACAAGCAAGTGTGCCGCAGCTCGTGAAACTTTATCACCTTTAGCTGGTTTTTCTCCAGCAGCCGCTTAAAGCTCTTTGATACATAGTCAGGATTGAGCAGCTCGCCCACTTGATTAACACACACATAGTCAGCATATTCTTGTGTAGTCCTCGGCATTCGCTCTTGCTGTGCCTTTACCGCCTGGAGATATCCACAGACTTTATCATTCAGCATATAGTCCGCTGTGCTTTCCTCTGTCTTGGTTTTCTCGGCGATAATGATACCCATTTTGCCGTTCTTTTCTCCACGTGTAACAGTGTTGCGTATGTGCATTATTTTGTTGTCAAAGTCGATATCAGACCAGCGCAGCCCTAAAGCTTCCTCACGTCTCAGCGCAAAGTTTGCAGCAAGATATATTGGCAGCTCTATTGGTGTGTCCTTGGATATCTCCAGTAGCTTTGCAAGCTCGTCAGCTGTGTATATGGAGTGCTTGGGCTTGTTTTTCTTGGGCTTGTTGGCATATTCGCAAGGGTTACTGGTTAAGTAGCCGTTTTTCACAGCGTCTTTTAATGCTGGACTAATCAAGCGTATGTGCTTTAATATAGCGTCATTGCTTACACCGTTTTCCCTTTTATCGCTACAATACTTTTCAATATGACGGGGCTTGACCTCTTTAAGCTTCAAGCCTGTTTGCTTGAAATAAGGATAGATATGCTTATTCAAATATCCTGTATTGACAAAGTAGGTTGACGGCGCATAGTCGCTGTGCCTGCGCTCCAGGTAATCTTTGATATAATCACACAGCAATGTATTACAATCAATGATACCAGCTTTGGCAGCTGCGCAATGCTCAAAGTATATATCCCTTGCCTTTGCTTCAGCTTTGCGCAGGTTTCCAGATACAGCTTTGAAACCAGTTGACAAGCACCTCTGTTTTAACTTGCCGTTCTGGTCACGTATGCGGAAACTTACGTGATATATCCCTTTATTTATTGATATACTGAAACCTTTTGCGGTTTTCATTGGGGGACTCTCCTTTCATTAGTCCGCCCGCTGTAAACAAGCTTTAATCAGAGCAGCAGCAGGCGGACGATAAAATTATCGGTCGTTTCCGCCGTTGCTGTCTATGTACGCAATAACCTACTGTTTAGTTATGTAGTGCTTGCGCCCTATACGAATGTTGGGAATAGCTTGGGTATTAACCAGCTTATAGGCTGTATTTCTGCCTATGCCCAGCATTTTTATTAAATCGTTGATTTTTACAACGTCGTTATATTCGTTAAACATTTGCATTTTTCTGCACCTCCGTATTTTAGCCACACTCTTCATTAGTCGTCATAATCAAATATAGCCTCTAATAATGACCGCTCTTGCGTGAATACCTTGATAGCGTCGCCTTGCGGCTCTATTAGCAAAACTTTATCAAAGTATAAATCGGTGTAGTCTATGCCGAAATTGTTATTCAGACCGTCGTAAACTTTCTTATATCTGCCAGCCGCATTTTTACGCTGCATTACAATAAGGCGGCGGTCATCATTTAACTAAATACTTAAATTTACAAGTACCATTTTTCATTATCCTTTCTTTCACTGATTAGCGTTGTTTTTCGCTTGTTCTTTTTCAGCTGCACGCTTTTGTCTGTGCAACTCCTCGTGCTCTTCTTTGGTTACTCTCTGTAGGTTGTCTAACCTATCATTTAAAGAATTGCCGTTTTTATGGTGAACCTCGGGCTTGTTTTCGGGGTTCGGTATAAACGTATCGGCAACAAGTCTTGATACCTGCCACTTTTTTCGCTTTCCGTTCTCGTATAAGTACACAATATTATAACCCTTTTTGGATCTGTTTTTGGACGGCTTTAAACTTGTTTTATCAAGCCTGCACTGTCCGTCTTTGTACTTAACGTGATATACTTTCCCGCACGTATTAACAACATAATTTTTATTGTCATTGACAAAATTATATAATACGTCGGTTTCACACGGAATTGTTATAATCATTGTTTCGCCATTATCCTATGGCAAAATTATTGTTATTATAGAAATCATTCTTATTTACCTCCTATTATGGCTATATCTAAAAGTCCGCTTCAATCTCTATGCGGTCAACGTCAGAACCAGCAAAAAAGAAATGCGGGTTAATAATCAGATACCATTCTGTAGGGGGTGAACGACTCTTAGAGCGCACAAAGATTACCAGCGGCTCTATATTGCCATTGTAAAGTATTACAAGCTGGGATATCTCATTCAGCAGTTTATTAAGGTTGCTGGGGTTATAGCCAGCTGCTTTACATACTTCTTTGAATGGGAGCGGAACGGTGTGCGCCGTTGCCCTCTGTAGCGCTCCTGTGCGCTCCTAAAGCTTGCCGCACACCATATTAGTCCTCGTGTCAATCAAGGGCATAAGGCGCAATATATAGCCTATATACACGTGTTTAGCTGCAAGCGTATTCTCGTATAAGCTGCAATACGCAGACGTATATACACGCACTAAGTCTTTTTTTCCAGCCTTGCCGTATCTGATATAGTCCTTGCTTATGTGACAGCCGTCAGCATCTACAGACAGTACGCCCGCCTGCGTCAGCTCGTCTAAAAAGCTCCCAGCTGTAGTATGGTTAATATGAAGTAAATGACATACTTGTCCCTTGGTTAATGTCTGGTTATCCACGACTAATAGACCGCTGTTATACTGAATATAAGTAGATAGATACAGCAGTCTTGTTAATGTTTGCGGGCTAAGTGTCACAAGCGTGTCTATACCGTCCAACATCACTTGAATATACTTATCCCTTGTCTTGATTTTCTCAAACTCTTCCAGCTTGTCTTGCTGGGCTGGAGACAGTCGCCTACAGTCAGCTAATAGCTCCCGCTTTAGCTCCTATACTGTATAAACTCTATTGGTATTATTTTCAGTGAAAATTCTATTGTCTTTCATTTGACAGTGCCCCTTTACATATGTTAACAAATTATGTACGCCTTCTTAAATTGTTGAAATGGCGATTTAGTGCTATATAGTAGGAAATTACTAACAAAAGTGCCGTTTTTGGCTTCTTAAATTGTTGCAATGATTTTCAAAATATTTTTTGCTAAAAATCGTCCTCAAATGCGCTATAATGCGTCATTCTTGAAAAAAATTTTGAACATCAACACTACTTATATAGAGATATTAAATATTGAGCCGTGCAGCCCGTCCGTACACAAAAGCCACACCTTTCCCAGCGGAAACTTTATTTTATATGCAAATTATAGCGTGCACTTCGTCTTTTATCAAGTATTTTTCTGTTAATTTTTTGCGCACTTTTGGTTATCAAGTGTGTTTTAGCTTTATTTTTCCCCCGTATTCGTTATTATCTCGTTGCGCAAATGTGCGGTGGACTCAGAATACAACGCCCCCAGCTGGAAAATAAGCACCCTCCGCAGCACCGTTAAAATGCGTCATAATTATTTGTAAATCAAGCAATTATGCTCCGCTCCCAGCTTTTTTGTTTTTGGCAGCGCACAATATACATACCGCTCCGCATTCACAGCCAAAGACAAAAAAACCGTCTTATTGCAATAATAAGACGGCTATATATGTTAATGTATCAGTTTAGACAAGTGACTGTGCATTTATAGAAATAGTTGCAAGGTTGCCAGCGTCAAACCCTATTTTTTTACACAAGCAAGCAATCCAGGTATCTTTATTCTGTATATACTTGACAAGTTCCTCGTATTCGTTTGCGTTCAAGTCCCCTGGTATTTCTTGGAAGTACACAAAAGCGTCAGTCATTCTGGTGCGCCTCTCTTTGTGGTAAGAGTCGTAATAGCAGGGGATAATCATTTTAAGCCCATACAGTTCATCTGGGGTATACATTGGTTCGCCTGTCATTTCCTCAACAAGCTTGTTTTTGTAGTCAAATGGCAATGCGTCCCAGTCAACGCTTAAATCAATAAAGCCTGGGCGGTCTGTCATTTCAAAAGCCTTGTAGGTGAGAATGGGTGTGTGTTCTGTTTTCATTGTAATTTCTCCTTTATCTATCAGTCATTATTGCGATATACTTATCAAGTGTTGGTCTGCTAATGCCGCATAAGCGGGCGTACTCGGTCTTAGTGAAATCTCCAGCTCTGTATCTCTCAAAGAATTTCTTCACGTTGTCGGGAATGTCTTCAACGGTTTTCTGGGGTCTGCCCAGTTTAACGCCCTTGGCTCTTGCGTTGTTGATACCGCTTTGTACTCTGCTGCATATCATGTTGCGCTCCAGCTCGGCGAAAACTCCCGCCATTTGCAAGAATGCTTTCGTCATTGGGTCAATGTCCTTGCCAGCGGTGCAGTCAATTATTATACTATTCTTGATTACAAGCTTTAGCTGCTGCGTCTTTATCAATTCTATGATATCGCACAGCTGCTTTGTGCTTCTTGTGATACGGCTTATTTCAGTTGTCACAATGGTGTCCCCAGCCTTGACTGTTGACAGCAGCTTTAAAAGTTCTGGGCGGTTTATTTTGGTTCCGCTCTCGTACTCCATAAAGATAGTAGCGTCAACAGCTCCCAGCTCTTTCAGCTCCCGCTTTTGTCTTGTGATATCTTGCTTGGTTTCGTTAGTGCTGCACCTACAATATCCATATACCATTCTGTTACTCGCTCCTTTGGTGGTCTTTTGTTACACCTATTATATCACACTTAAAAGTGCTTGTAAAGGAAAATAGTGTAAACAAAATAAACGAATTAAGGCACGCAAAATAGGCATTTTTCACAAGGCACAGGGCAGCTGCACAGCGTAAAGATTAACATTTGATTTCTTTTACAAAATTATAGCTTGTTTACAGCGGACTGTCTTAAAATTATTCCTAACATATTCCTAACAAAGCATAAAAGCCACAAGCGACGCTGATACGTTTAGCTTATCTTGACATTGGCTTAGGTGCGTTGTTTACAGGTTATTGTTAATCTTACAAAATCATTGACAATCAAACTCTTAAAAATCTCCGACTCTGAAGGCTGTGGGTTCGACCCCCGTCGGGCAGACCACGTATTATAGCCGTTTGCGAGCATTCGCAGGCGGCTATTTTTTATCAGCGTACAACATTTGTACAACAATATGCTGCATTTTACGGTTTGGGTGTTATCATTTCAATAGCTTATCATCTGCAATATACCTGCCCAATGCTGTATCTGATAATTGTAATATCGTCTTTTGCAGCTTATTGATTGAAATCTCAGAACAGGCATAGTATAATAAATGTAACCATATAAAGGGGGGATAACAATGATGCTTTGTATTTACACAGCTCCATGCAAGGAATGACGAATTGCATGGAGGAATGATCCACCGTCATGCCTTGCATCTGACTGAAATAAATCAGAAAAAGGAGCAAGGTAATATGAAAACCTTAAAGGAACTTAAAAATTTTATAATTCTCTGGCTCACTCAGTCGTTTTCGGCGCTGGGAAGCTCTATGACAAGCTTTGCGCTTGTGATATGGCTTTACAGCGACAGCGGTTCGGCGCTGACCACCTCGCTGCTGACGGTATGCTCATATGCGCCGTATGTTTTGATGAGCATTTTTGCAGGTGCGGTAAGCGACAAATGGAACAAGAAAGCGATCATGCTTATCTGCGACAGCTTTGCTGCGGTCTGCACTGTCATAATTCTTATACTGCTGAAAACGGGCAGCCTTGCCGTATGGCATCTGTACATTCTCAACGCCCTGAACGGCTTGATGAATTCGATCCAATCGCCTGCTTCGGACGTGGCTGTCACGCTGCTCACACCCGAAAAGCATTATCAGAAAACAAGCGGTATGCGCTCATTTTCAAACTCGCTTGTGTCCATTCTTACGCCTGTTCTGGCAGCTGCTGTGATGTCGTTTGCAGGAATTGAAGCTGTCATTGCCTTTGATCTTACCACCTTTGCCGCAGCATTTCTTGTCCTGATGTTTTTTATCAGAATACCGCAGGTCGCCCGGGACTCCGACAGCAAGGAAACGATTTTGCAGTCGGCAAAAAGCGGACTTTCCTATTTGAAAGGAAATCAGGGTATCCTCTGGCTTATCCTGTTTTTATCGGCGATCAACCTGATAGCATCAATGTACAGTGCGGCACTTCCTGCGCTTATTATTTCAAAAACAGGCGAGACGGCATACGGTATCGTAAACAGCTGTGTCGGCGTAGCAACACTTATCGGAAGCGTTGCGGCAACCGTATTTCCAAAGCCAAAGAGCAGGATCAATGTTATCTGCAACTGCCTGCTTATCTCCATGAGCACGGAAAATTTCCTGCTTGCTTTCGGAGATAACACCGTCATATGGTGTATCGGTGCATTTCTCGGCTGGGGCATTATCCCGCTGATGAGCGCAAATTATGACGTTATTTTCAGGAGCAATGTGCCTAAGCAAATGCAGGGACGGGTCTATTCTGTCAGAAATACTCTGCAGTTTTTCACCATTCCCGTCGGTTATTTCCTTGGCGGCTTTCTGGTGGATAATGTCTTTGAGCCGCTTATGGAAAATACGCAAAGCGGCTTGCTCAAAGGCATTTTCGGCAGTGGAAAAGGCTCGGGTGCGGCAATGCTGTTTTTCTTTATGGCTGTATCGGGTGTTATTGTTTGCCTGATTTTCCGCAGGATAAAGGCACTGAGGGAGCTTGAATAAGATTATTTACATATACCCCGCCACAAAAAGCACAAAAAGTCGGGCATAGCAATCCCTCACGATGTATAATATCATCAGAGGGTAAGGAGGAGACATCATGAACATATGGGAAGGGATACAGAATGCCATAAGGTACATTGAGTACAACCTCACCGAGGAGCTTGACATCGCCGATATCGCAGCAAAGGCGAATTTCAGCGGATATTTTCCGTGCTGTGCGGCTTTACGGTGGGGGAGTATATCCGCAGCCGCAGGCTCAGTATGGAAGGCTCCTACAGTGAGATACCGAAGTTCTGGCAGGAGCTTATGTCGGACAACGGCTTTGTCATCGGTGAACCCCGGCAGGAAGTCCCCGAGGGATACGAGACAAGGCACTCCGGGACGTGAACACAAGGATATGGAACGAATGGCTCCCCAACTGCACCGAGTACAGGCTTGGCGACAATTACGACATTGAAATGTACACCGCTCCCACGGAAGACCCTGCCAAGACCTACAGCGAAATATGGATACCTGTTGTTAAGGCATAAGAATACCCCCTGTTTCTCTTTTGAAGCAGGGGGTATTTATTTTAGGGATAATTCATTCTGCGCACTGCACTGTCAAACAAATTACTTTCTTACCGCACCGACTATTGCCTTTCTGATAAGGTCAACGGGGATAATGGAAACCGCCATCACAAGCACTACTATCCACTCGGTAAGGTTAAGCCCATAGCAATCCAGCACCGCTCCGCCAAGGTATGTCATAAGCACCTGCACCACGGTGATGATGCCAAGAATTTTAAGGAAGCCCTTGTTTCTGCCGATGTTATCCATAAGGTTCATTTTCTCCGTTCTTGCGTTGAAAGCGTTGAACACCGCCGCAAAGATGAAGAAGCAGAAATAGCCTGTGAGGAGATAATTTGTGCTGTCCTCAGCATCTCCCGCTGTGTATTCACGGAAGAGGTTTGCCATAAATCCGTCTGTTCTGAATGTGTCATTTGAGGGGTCAATGCCGGTTATGAGCATCACAAGGCTCAGGGCGAATATCCACAGCGCACCTGTGATTATCTCAGACCACATATACTTGTTTACGATAGGTTCCTTTCGGGACTTGGGCTTTTCAGCCATATAACGGTGAAGTGCAGGCTCGCCTCCGAATGCCAGAGCTGCCAATGTATCCATTACAAGGTTTATCCAGAGTATTTGAGTGATCGAAAGGGGATTTTCCATACCGAGCAGGGGACAGATAAAGGAAATAACCACCGCTGCAACGTTGATGGTCAGCTGGAAGATGATAAACTTTCTTATTGAGTTGAAGATAGTTCTGCCGTAAAGGATAGCCTTGTCAATGGAGTTGAAATTGTCGTCCAGGATAACAATGTCGGAGGCTTCCTTTGCGACCTCGGTGCCGCCGCCCATTGCAAAGCCAACGTCAGCCTTTTTAAGTGCAGGGGAGTCGTTAACGCCGTCGCCTGTCATACCTGCAACAAGGTCAAGCTCCTGAGCTATGCGCACAAGCCTTGACTTATCAGAGGGCAGTGCTCTTGCAATTACACGGATATTTTTCAGCTTGTCCTTGACCTCATCATCGGTGAGCTTTGCCAGTTCGTCGGAGGTAAGCACAATGTCTGTCTTTTCATTGGTAAGCAGTCCTGCGTCCTTGGCAATAGCCACCGCAGTATCCTTTCTGTCGCCTGTTATCATGACGACCTGAACGCCTGCGCCCTGAACTTCCTTGATAGCTGTGACGGACTCGGGGCGTACCTCGTCTCTTATGCCCAGTATTCCCACCAGAGTCCAGTTGCCCTCGGGGAGCCTGTCGCTGTCAGGCTCGATGCTGTCATCGGATATTGCCAGCGCCAGCACACGTATAGCACGGGAAGCCAGCTCGTTTATAGCCTCCTCCACGGCAGTGCTGCCTGCAAGCTCTATCCTGCTTCCGTCGGGAGCAAGGTAGTATGTGCATTTTGCAAGGAGCTTTTCAGGTGCGCCCTTTATAAGAGTGCCCTTGAAATCGTCGCTCTCAACAGTTGCGGCGGAGTATTTATTGTCGCTGTTAAAGGGGATAGAAGCATACTTTGTCATTCCGCAGGAGGGTGCTCCCGCAGCAAATGCCAGCACAGCTCTTTCGGTGGCGTTTCCGCCGATGACCCTTGCGTCGCTGCCTGTGCCGTTTATCATGGCTGTGGTATTTTCGGTAATGCAGGCTGTAAGCATCTGACCCAGCTTGTCGGGGACTTCCGCGCAGGTCTTGTATCTTCTGCCCTTGCCGTCAACGAACACAACAGCTTCCAGCTGACCTTTTGTAATAGTACCGGTCTTGTCGCTGAAAAGAATGTTAAGGCTTCCTGCTGTTTCAATTCCCGCTATCTTGCGGACAAGCACGTTATCTTTGAGCATCTTGCCCATGTTGAGAGCGGAAACAATGGCTATCATAAGGGGCAGACCCTCGGGAACTGCCATTACGATGATTATTACCGCAAGAATAAGTGCGTCCAGCAGGTCGGTGATGATGCTTGCGGCACCTGTTGCAAAATATGCGCCGAAGCTGCCTGCAAGGACTATTCTGTGGATAAGGAGTGCAACGGCAATGGCAATGCCGCCGATATATCCGAATTTGGAAATGCCGTTTGCCAGGTCGCCCAGCTTTACTTTAAGGGGCGACTCTCTGTCGTCCTCCTGCTGAAGCTCGCCTGCGATCTTGCCGTAAACGGTCTTATCGCCGACGGTGGTGGCTTTCATTACGGCGTTGCCAGAACATACAACAGTTCCCCTGAACACCTTGTATTCGTTGAGGAAGTCCAGCGCCTCGCCCTCAGGCTCGGTGTAATCCTCGGGCTGGGTTATTTTCTTAGCTTCCGCAGCCTCGCCGTTGATAACGGACTGATCTACCTTGATATCGCCGTCGGCAAGGATACCGTCAGCAGGTATCTTGTCGCCTGACTGAAGCATGATAAGGTCGCCCGCAACGATATCGTCAATGGGTATCTCTTCCACGCTGCCGTTTCTGTAAACCTTGCAAAGTATCTTTGAAGCCTCTTCCTGAAGCTTCTGGAAAGCGTTCTCGTTTCTGTACTCGGAGAATGTGGATACCAGCGTTGCTATGACTATCGCCGTCGCAATGCCGATAGGCTCGTACCATTCCACCTCAGCATCAACCACGCCCATTTTTCCGAGAATGAAAATAATGACGTTGATGCCAAGTGCCACACAGAGAATTTTTATCATGGGGTCGCCGAAATTTGCCTTGAGCTTGTCCCAGAAGGTCTCAGTCTCCACTTCCGAAAGGCGGTTGCTGCCGTTCAGCTTTCTGGATTCCTCGACTTCCTTGTCGGTAAGTCCGTTGAATTTCATAACATATCTCCTTGTTTTAGATGTTATTATATTATATAAGTAAACAGGAACCTCCGAAATGAAGATCCCTGTAATTTTCTGTGCTGAATGTGGTAATTATACCATTTTATGATTTTTATGTCAATAACTTTCCCTTTTTTCTAACCTTATTTTAACCTTTGAATGGCAAAAAAATACGGACGGCTTTTACACCGTCCGTTTGCTGTTTTAATCAGAATACAAATGTATCCGCAACGGTCATATCATCAAGATCAACAGAGACCATTCGTCCGCTGCCGATGATATAAAGCACTCCGTCAGTAACAACAGCTCTTTCAAAAGTGTAGCTGTCGTCAATGTCGTTGTACTCGAAAACGCCCTTCTGAGTGAAGCCGTTCTCATCGTATCCGAACACGAAGTACTGGTTCTTCACGCCGAACTCGTTGACGCTGGAAACAGGGATACCGACTATTTTGTTGTCGGTATCGATAAGCATTGCCTTCTTGTCGCTTAGAGCAGGGGACTGCACCTTGGGGAACCGGGCAAACACTGTTTCGCTTATCTTCTCGCCGCTGTCTGCGCTGTAAAGCTCCAGCCTGAGACCGTTATATCCGCCGTTTTCGTCCTCACAGGCGGTTATACCTGCCATAAGTCCGTCGGAAAGCTTGCTGACATAGGGTGCGATGAAGCACTTTGTCTCAGCATTTTCCACAGGAGCACTCTGGTCAAGGTCAACCACGAGAGAAGCATCTGTGCGGTTATTTTCAATAAGACTTGCATAATTGCCGTCAAACTTGACGGAGCCGATTATCACACCGGGAAGAAGTCCCTCTGCCTTGGAGATCACTGCAAGTGAGCTGTCAAGCGTGTAGATATCGGTAACTGCCATTCCGTTTTCGTCAAAGCTGCGGCAGGCGATCCTGAAACCGCCCTCGCTCTCTGCCATGCTGTACCTGCTGATAAGCTCGCCCTCAACAGTTCCCGAAGCCTTGTAGGAAAGACCGCTTTCGGAAATTGCAAAGGAGGTAACAGCTGTGTAGGACTTGCCGTCCTTAGTGCCCGAAAATGCCACATAAAGGGTATCATCGGAGCAGAAAGCATTTGCATTGCTGCCCAGAACAGCCTTTACGGAAATGTTCACAGGCTCGCTGCACTTGACGGAGGAAATGATAGTGTAATCGGTATTGTTCGCTCCCTGGGGAACTGTGATATCTTCGGCGGCAACGTAGTGCTTTTCGCCATCGATATAGTAGCCGGGAACGTAATTATCAAGGTCAGCATTCTCGTCAAGGGGCGCTCCTCTGTAGTTGGAGTATCCCGTTACGAGGTACAGAACGCCGTTATCATCTATCCTTGCGGAGTTGTATTCGCCGTTCTGCTTATATGTTTTGATATGAGTAAGCGAGTCGGAGGAAATTGTGTATATATCTATGACCACATTTGTATGGTCTCTGCCGTCCTCAGACTTGTCACCGGAAGCTTTTTCTTCGCTTACAAGCACAAGAGAATTACCTCTTACATACATCTCAAAGGGAGGATTTTCGGTGGTTATCTCCTGTTTTACCGCCATATTGTCCTTTGAAACAACGTAGAGAGTTCCGCCGCAGATATAGTAGATAGAGCTATCATCGCTCTTCACGATATCGGCATCTGAAAAATCAGAGCACACGGCATCAATATTCTTGCGTGAGGTATCCTCAGCGGGCGCTTCCGTAATAGCGGGAGTTGTTTCGGTGGCAGCGGGCACATCGGTGATTGCAGTGTCATCGGTGATAATTTCCACACCGTCGCCATTCTCGGCAGCGGCAGTTTCGCTGTTGGCTTCCGAATTAAGGTAAATTCCCGTGTAAATGCTGTACAGCTCATCATAAGACTGTACCTGAACAGCCTCGTAGTTGATCTCGCTTTCGATATCAACAGGCTTTGCGGTCTGCTGGCGAACAGCGGCAAATCCGCCTGCCAGAGCTATGCACGCAGCAGCTGCGGCGATAGTACGCATAATAATAGTACGGTTCGTTTTCTTTGCCGTGATCTTTTCGGAACGGTCAATGTCTGCGCTTGTATTTTTCTGTGCGCTGCGGTCTGCGTTCCTGAGCATTGCTTCAATATTCACGGGCAGCAGTTCCTCGGGAATATCAATGCTTTCAACGGCTTTTCTGAGATCCTTTTCAAAGCTCATGCTTCCGGCCTCCTTTCTTCAAAAAATCTAAGTCAGCAGCTGTTTCAGTCTGGCTTTCGCCCTTGCTACCTTTGAACGAACGGTGTTTGCATTTGTTCCGAACATTCTGGCAATCTCTTCGCTTTTATAGCCTGAAACAACACTGAGTGACAGCACCATACGTTCCTCTTCGCTGAGCTGCTTAAAGCCTTCCATTACCTCTATGCTGCCGAAATCTATTTCTTTACTTACAGCAGCCTCTTCGGCATCGCTGAGATCGTCCACATCTTCCCGGAAATTGTTTATCTCTTTATATTCCTTGCGCTTGTTTTTTATCTTTACCGTAAGGATCTTTATTATCCAGGCTTTGAATGCTTTTTCGTCCCTCAGCTTTGATATGGAGGTGTAAGCTTCCAGCACCGTGTCGCTAACCACATCGGAAGCATCGTGTTGATTGTTCAGGTTCAGCAGAGCGATCCGGTACAGATCCTTGTAAACAAGGGAATAAAGTTCGGCAAACGCTCCGGCATCTCCCGCCTGTGCACGTCTTACAGAGGCGGTAAAGTCCAAGCTCATTGTATTGAATCACCTCGCACCCGCTTTTGCAGCAAAGCGGATTGATATGATCTCGTACCGAGTTTATATATATGCTCGCTCTTCTGAGCCCTGTCATATATATAGTGCAGATCTGCGTGCGTTTTGTTGCAGAGAATTTTTATGTTTGGATATTCTCACAATCCACCACTGCATCAGATTTGATTTTTACTACACTTTGCACAATTTCGGCAGAGATCCGACAGAATTTTGCTTATTGGAAATATATCTTAGGCAAATAATGATCTTCATTTATGATCTGCGGCAATGCTATAAAAGCCGCAGAATCCGACCCGTTATACTTGGGCAATATATAGTTTATTTTACCCCAGATACGCTGTTATGTCAATATATATGATGTAAATTATTTGGAAGATGATGGAAATAGGGAGCATTAACGGATTTTGCCGAAAATGGTATAATTATTTTGCTGCCTTACTCCTATCCGCTTAACCGCTGAGATGAGGTGATAGCGGTGGACATATTCACTTTTACTATTTCGTTTCTTATTTCCGTTGAAGCAGGTGTTGTCGGCAATTATTTGTATGACAGCATCGGCAATTGGCTGGACGGAAATAAGAAGTAAAACAAAAAGGCAGTCAGCACAAAAGAACGCCCTCGGAGGTCGCAACTCCGAGGGCGTTCTTTTGTGATCCGAATGGAACACTCATTTCTTTTCGTGATAATTATACCACGTACATATATTTTTTTCAAGCAATAAAAAATTATTCCGCAGGCAAAGCAAGCAAAAAAAGAAAACCGTTTCAACTATTGTCGAAACGGTTGTTGGTTGCGGAGGCAGGATTTGAACCTACGACCTTCGGGTTATGAGTATTACGGCAGACAAAAATCAAGTAAAATACCATTTTTTATACATAACTGATAATCTCAGTGTTATAAAAAGACTATCTTCAAACATCTGAACACTAAGTTCGGAAGATTGAAAATAGTCTTTTTTCTTTTCTCCGATAACAGGAGGACTAACTCGTGGAAGAATTACAGCAAATAATGCAGGATAAAGACCTTACATTGCAGGCAAAGGCGATATATATTTATTTTCTGCAAAATTCTAATGGCGAAAAGTCATTCAAATTGAAAAGTCCCTCTGCAATACAAAATGAACTGGGAATAGGCAGTCACACCTATTATTCTCACGTCCACAAACTTATTGATGGCGGCTACATCAAAATACAACAGACCCGTAATGAAAAAAATCGTTATAGTGGCGTGAAATGTATATTTTTAAACGGAGGAAAAGAAAATGAGCAGTAAGAAAAGAAATGTATCAAAAAAAGACCTTTTAGCTGTACACAATGACTTTGTGCACGATGAACGCCTCAGTTTCGATGAAATAGGTTTACTGGCATTTATGCTTTCTTGTCCAAATGGTTTTGATTTTTCTGCTGCTAAAGTCGCCAAAAGCCGTGGAATTGATATCATTGAAGTTAATGGAATACTTTCCTCTTTAAAAAATCACGGATACTACAGACAGATAAAACTCGTTGATAGGCACGGAAATTTTGTTGATTGGGCATACGAAGTTTCAGATGAAGTTCGACCTGAATGGATTGGGACTTCACCGATTGAACTCGCATAAAAAAGCAGGAGGTGAAAAAAGTGGGAGCAATACGAAGAAGTTTTAAAAAGAACTTCACGATGGTACACAACGAATACCTTAATGATCCTCGCCTTGGGGGAGCAGAAATGGGGTGGCTTACATATATGCTGTCAAGACCAGATAATTGGAATTTCTCAATAGAAGGTTTGGCTCATACTCATTCTGACGGTAAGACAAAAATTATAACAGCTTTAAACAAGCTGAAATCGTTTGGATATTTCAGACGAATCAAGCTTATTGATGATACGACAGGACGTATTATTGATTGGGTTTATGAGTTTTCTGACGAGCCGCATCCCGAATGGATTGAAACAGAGGATGAGTGTGAAATATGTAATAGCCCACATTCCGATTTTCCAGATGTGGAAAATCGCCCACAATCAAGTACAGATATAATAATTACAGATATTGATATTATTGATGATTCTGATTGCACCGCTTGTGCAAATGACGATGAAAAAGCAGAAGAAATATCTGATCAGGAGTTTTTTAATTATAACTCAGCGATTAAAGCTCAGATTGACTATGACCGCTTATGTGCGGAATGCAACAAATATGATGTTGACAGAATAAAGGATATCATTCTTGACGTCATGCTTTGCAAGGCATCAAGTGTAATTATCGGAAAAAAAGAAGAAATACCTACCGATGAGCTTAAGGAAATGTTCGGGCATATTGAGTATTCCCATATAAAAAAGCTATGCGAAATTATCGTTGGAAAGCAGATTCGCAATTTCCGAAACTACATCAGAAAATCGCTTTTTAATGCAATAAGCAACAAAAAACTGAAAAAGCCTACTGAATTTAAATCATACGATAATGAAACATTGCTGTTATACGCTGATGCGTGTGATAATAAATTCAATAACGAACAGATGGAATATATCGAAAACAGGCTGCTGTCGATTATTCCTTACTGTACGGGAAAAATTGACAAAAATGATGTGGAGCTTGAAAGATACGAATTTCTGCGTATGCTGTATTTGAGAATGAAGGCAGAAAGCAGTCAGAAAAAAATTTCGAATAAATTTAAATACTTCTGCGTAATGCTTGAAAAAGAAGAATACACCCCTTATACATCTTCCCCGCAATACAAAGAAATTATATGCGATTTTCGAGCACGCAATAAGAGCTTATAAATAGCAAGTAACGGAGGCTAAAATATGATTGACATTGTTTTTATGATTGAATCGTTTAAGTCAATGCCGCTGTGGTTACAGATTATTATATGTATTTTATCTCTTGTGTTTATTATAGGAACTGCATCTATAATATTTAAAGCAGAAGAAGAAGAAGAAAACACTTACAGAAAGCTTCTGGTGGCTAACATTATGAACTTACTCGTACTTATTAACATAGTGATATTTTATAATTAGGAGGAATAGAAAATGACAAATTATTTTGGAAAAGCAAGACTGATAAAATTGTTTTATCACTACATATCCGATCGTACAGAATTTTTAAAAAGCTTCAAGGCATATGTCAATGAATTTGGAAAAGAAATTATGTTTTTGTATAAGAAATATCGAGGCAGTGAGTGGTTGGAAATACACCATGATGGCTATTACTTCAAATTTTATGTATTTGGACAGGTATCCAAAACTATAGATTTTAAAGAATATCGGATTGATTTTGAAACTGATGGAGATGGCGGAGAATTAACTACCAAAACCTGCATTGTCAGAATCATAAGTTATTATACTGCTGATTTTTACCCATTCGTTAATAATAAAGATAAGATATTGGATTGCTATACAATTGCGAAAAAGCAAAGAAAGCCTGATGCAGCTGATCTTGTTGGAAAAGACTGTGACGTTATTTTTCTTGACACTGAAACAACAGGACTTGATCCTGAAGCAGATGAGATTCTACAGATATCGGTTATGAACAATAGCGGCGAAATACTGCTTAATAGTTATATTCGTCCTGAGCATAAGACAGAATGGACGGCAGCTGAAGCTATAAATCATATTTCACCACAAATGGTAAAAAATGCTCCATTGATGTCTGACATAGCACCGCTGATATCCAAAATAATGTCCGGAGCTAAAGTAGCTGTTGCATACAACATTGACTTTGACTGGCATTTTATTTCCAAGGCACTTGAAGAAAATGGCTTTGATTTTGAAAATGATACGCCTGAGCTTAGATGCTGCATGAAAAAAATTTCAGAAATATACGGCGAATGGGATAGCGAAAGGTTGAGATATCGGTGGCAAAAGTTATCAACAGCGGCTTCCTATTATAATATTCCATGGAGAGGTCAGGCTCATGGTTCACTTGCCGATACTTTCATGTGCAGAGATGTTTGGAACAAAATGAATGATGACTGAAATATTCATAATACTCATAGGACTGCTGCTTTGCGATTTTCTCACAAATGATAGGCTTAATTAAAAGGAGAAGCAAGCTACGATGAAAAAGGCAATAAATTTCTCAGATTTGACGCAATGCCCGTTTTGCGGATGTGATGGTTTTTATGTTCGACAGCACGCAGAGGGAACCGTAATATATCATCATTCCTTTGATGGTTCTGAATTTGATAATAATGATATGTATAATGGTCTCATTATTACAGGCGGCAAAAGAGCTTATTGTTCTCAGTGCAATAAATTTCTTGGAAATTGTGAAACCAATAAAATCAGTTTGCCGGCTTTGAAAGCTCTTTTAAAAAATGAGGAGGAAGAAGAAATTGGCAAATAAATGTACTTTAGAGGATTTAAAGGAAAGCGAGCTTGAACTGCTTGTGCCGCAAATGGTTGCAGATGTACTTGGAACATCTGCAAAGACCCTTATACAAACAGCAAGAAATGCTCCTGATAGTTTAGGTTTTCCAGTCATTAAAATAGGAAAACGTGTAAGGATCCCGAGGCGTGCATTTATTGATTTTATGTTGGGAAGTTCAAAGAAGGAGTAACGAAATATGGAAAAAGTAATTTTAATAATTATTTTGCAGTGCAGCTTGGCAGGTCTTAAATACTACTTTCAGCTGTTTTATAAAGCATACAAAAAAATTGAAGAAGAAAACAAGTACAGCGAACCTGACGAAACAACATCATCTGTAAAAACGCATCATTTTAATAAAAAGCAAAAATAATATTTTTTCTGCCAGACTGCTGTTGAAAAAGGTAGATACTTTTCTCCGTAAACGGTTGTTTGCAAGGCTTTTGGTGGACGGAAGCGGGTGGTGGCTTAATAAATAGCAAGCATAGAAAAGGTATATACCTTTTCCCATTATCTGTAATTTCAGATAATGATAGGGGTAAACACCCCTAATACCCCAAATTGTAAAAAGAGGTAAATACTATGCCGTATGGAAAAGATAGGATAATGAAACTTATTGGTTATTCGCCTAAAGAATGGGCTATTATTTCTGACCGATCCAAGAAGCTGGGAATGAGAACAGGAACCTATATTCGCACCATTTCTGTTCAAGGCAGCATAAAGGTTTTTAATCTCAAAGAGCTTTCTGATGTATATAAGGCCATGAACAGGATCGGCGTGAATATCAATCAGATATCGACTGTCGCAAACAGCACAAAATCAATTTATCAGAAAGATATTGAGGATTTGCAAGAAGAAATAAAGCAGCTTAGGCTTGTTGTTGAGGACTGGCTTTCGCCGCTTCAGTCGGAGGAGCTGTTGTAATGTGCCTATAGTAAAATACGTTGCGGTTCATACTACTCCGTTGTCTAACATTGAGTATATTCTGAATGGTGACAAAAATGACGAAATGAAATTTGCAACAGGAATAAATTGTACTGCCAATCCTCAGGAGGCGTATGACGAGTTTCGCAGAACATTCGAGATATGTGCAAAGGAAAGATTTTTCAAATCTGAGATTGTCGCAGACAAGGACAAGTCCGAAAAACCAAAGCAGAAAGAAAAGGTGCGTATTCATCATTACATACAATCCTTTTCCCCAGATGAAAATGTCACTCCTGAGGAAGCTCATCAGATCGGTATTGAATGGGCGAAAAAGGTTTTCGGAAATAATCATCAGGTCATCGTGAGTACACACGTTGATAAGGATCACATACATAATCATTTTGCGGTGTGCCCATATAATCTGGACGGAAAACAATGGTATGCAAATTACAAGTCGCTTATGAAAGTGCGGAAGATTTCAGATGCTATTGCACTTGAACACGGTCTGCATATTATTGAAAGCCCCAAACACAAAAATACGATGAAGTATAATGAATGGCTTACACGAAAAAACGGCACATCATGGAAACAGAAGCTTTGCAATGATATTGACAAAATTATTCTGGATAAAAACGTAAAAAATCTTCAAGACATTGAGATGAAGCTGTCAGAGAAGGGATATGTTGTGCATCAAGGTAAGTATCTTTCGATAAAAGCGCCAAAGCAGAAATATGCAATTAGAAGTTTTCGTCTGGGAGATGGGTATTCCATACCTGACTTGGAATATCGTATTTTACATAAGGATAAAGAAATCAGTCCTGCTGCTATTGAACGCCTATCCGGTATCCAGAGAGAATATGCAATATGTATGCGCCAGATGCAGATAAGCATTTTTATAAAAAAAGAAAAGAAAACTACATATTCAGATTTGAGGAAAAGTGCAGATCTGCTTAATTATCTAAGCTTAAATAATATAACATCTGTATCAGAATTTGAAAACAAGCTTAACTGTGCAGCTGAAAAATATCAATCATTATCAGATAAGCATGATGCGCTTGCAAAGCAAATAAATGCTATGGAAAAAATAATAACAGACGGCGAAAGCTATCTTGCACTGTCATCCGCTGACTTTCTTACTTCAGAAGAAAAAGTAATGTATAATAAGGTTTCTTATGTTGAGGCAAGCGGAATAACCGACAGGAAGGATTTGAATGCGAGAAAATCCAAATTAGCAATAATCAAAAACGAGTTAAGCGATACTGCAAACCAATTAGAGCTGTTTAAATCAGAAAGAGATACTATCGCCGCTAATTATGAGACATATTTAAAAAACATGTCAAATCCTTCATATGCACCCCACCAGGATTATCAGCTTGAGCCGCAGCCCGAAGAGAAGCTTTATAGAAGAAATAATGAACAGGAGGTAGAACGATAATGTCAAGCGATTATAAGAAAACCCAAAACATATTTCCGCATCCAATGTGTGAGGATTTGAAAAAGCTAACCGCCAAAAGTTGCATTGGCATAGCAGATCAAGTAGAAACTAATACAGCATCCAATGATGACTTTGGCAACTACACCCGGGAAGTTGTGATCGTAATACTGAAGGAACTTGCAAACAGCATGAGTCCTGGCGAAAGCCTCGACGAATGTTTCAGGAGGATAAAACAATGGAATTTAATGCAATAAACGGAGTTATTTTAATTGAGGAAGTTTGTAAATTTCCTATAGCATTACTAATTGTTATTCTGGTAATTTATATTACAGGCTTTTTAGTCACTAAAAATATCGGCACAAAGAAAGAGACATCGTGGTTAGATATAATTATACTGATTAGTGTATTATTTATTATGGGATCTACACTCTATGAGCTGCTCTATGATCCTCTGCATTTAAAAGCTCCAACCGGCGAGTATAAGGTAATTACAACTCAGGATGTGGATATGACTGAGTTTGAAGATACGTATGAGATTACGAATTATAAGGATGGAGTTTATACGGTACGAATGAAAGGAGATCAATAATCATGGCAAAATCAAATTTTGAACCATACGCATATCTTTACGATAATGGATTCTTTGATCCGATAGAAGTGATAGTTGATGATAATGAAATACGTGTTCCGGAAACGATTGTGCCGGAAAATATTTATTATACTCCTTCCAAATCGACATCAAAAAATAGTAAACCAGACAAATATGAAAACTTTTTAAAAAGACTATACGAAATATGGAGGTATGGTTGTGATGGGTTGGAATTTGTCCAAAAAATATGGTTGCCTACTCTTCTGATATGTCTAATGGCCGGTGCAGCAGATGCAAAATACTTAAAAAGCAATCCGAAATACCTAATAATCCTGATTATAATTTTTTCAATAATTTCACTTATTACAATAATATATGCGATATGGGATATGAATGGCAGTAAAATGCTAAAATCACTTTTGCTGAAGAATCAGGGGCTTTGTAAAAACCAAACATTATATACTTTAAATTTCAATTATGACGTTATACCTGTTAAACTTTACGATATTTATTTGGAGGGTAAGAACGATATCCTGTTTACCTGTACAACGTTAATTGGCTTAGAGGATAATTGCCTGCAAAAATATATTACCTTAAATAAGGACGAACTGTTTTTAACACCGGAACAGGCGTTAGAACAGCTACCTGTTATTCAGTCACGCCAGCTCAGCACATTGACTGATATTTTGCAGGATAAATCAGCTGCTTTCCTGAATGGAAAATCTTTCCGAAAATATGCTGCGCTGTATTATAAAAAACAGAACGTAAGTTCATCAATATTTGATACGAGGCATGACCATATTGCTATTTATGATTTCCTGACAACTAAAGATAGCCTCATTAAATTCTGCCAATTTATAAAGGAAGCAAAATTTGAAAAAGCAGTAGCAGAGCAGAAAAAAAATGCACAGGCTGAAAAGGAACGAGCTATCTTAAATGATGCGCTAAGTTCATTAAATGAGAGAGGAGGTGTTTAAAATGGACGCAGACGAGATAATAGCTAAAATTTTGTTTGGACTGATAAAAGTTGCAATAATATTTGCAATATGTGTAAGAATAGATCTTCATTCTCAGGGAATTGATATGCGCAGCGGAGTGGTTTGCGATAAGCAGATCGTTCATCATACTTTTAATGATTCTAATGAGTATGTTATCACCATATCTAAACCTGCAACCGGGATTATGTACAAGTACTTACCGAAAAATGTAAAAACTGATTTTTCCGTCAGCCCCGAAATTTACTGTAAATATCAGGTCGGAGATGAGTTCGATTCTACCACAGAAATATGGTGATAATTCCCCAGTGGGGAATTAATGAAGGAGGATAATTTTATGGAATTTATTAATGGAGTTATTTTGATTGAGGCAGTTAAGTCAATGCCCATATGGTTACAGATTACAGCATATTTTGTAACGCTTGCAATATTCGTTTTGGATATCTATATTACATTTAAGGTATCAAGAAGCATTGCTGAGGGGAAAATTTTAAAGCCTATAGTTGCCGAAGTGTTGGGCGTAGCCTTATTAGTTACCGCAGGAGCTTTCGCCAAAGGCGAGATAGGTGGTGACTATTTTAAAGTGCCGAATGGATTATATCGTGTAACTGTAACTGCGGAAGCAGATATGACTGAATTTCAGGATACATATGAGATCGAAGATTACAAGGATGGCGTATATACGATAAAGCCCAAAGAAAACACAAATGAAAATTGAGGAGGATATATTTATGGAATTTATTAATGGTGTAAATTATGTGTCAGATGTAAGCAAAATAAATGAGGTGCTTTTTGTTATAATTTGGTGTTTGCTGCTTGTTTGCATTTGTTATCTCAGTATTAGAAATATGATCCTTCGTTCATCAGATGAAGAAGACTCATCACAAAAAAAGAAAAGAAAGCTTAATATCTTGAAAATTATAGCTACAATAGGATTTGCAGCTGCGTTTGTATATGGTGCTTTTGTCTATAATGATCTTTCTGATAAATACATTGTTACTATTTCGTCTGAGGTTAATATGGTCGAGTTCATTAATACATATGAAATTGTTGAATACGATGACGATGATAGGACGTTCACCATAAAAGTCCGTGAGCAGTAACCGCATAAGGGCATAAGGAAATGGCAACAGCCGCCATAAGCGGCGGCTGTGTCATATGCGATCCAGATGCTCAGACGGTTTAACGGCAGGAACAGGGCTTGATGAAGGGTGCTTGTACAAAATCAATCCCAAGGATTGGTTAATAGTCTTTCATCTCTTGGAATGTCTGACCACAAAGAGCTTATATTATTTTCTCTACAATATTCCGCAACCGCTTTCCCGAGGAAAAACTCGGTTTTATCGAAATTACGAGCTTGCCGTCTATCTTTTTGGTGGTCATTCCAACCACAAAAATATATTTTATCTTCTTCATCAACATGACGATAAGGAAGATATCGCCTTAATTCAGTATAATCAACACCTTGTCTGGTAGATTGACGAGGTGAATTTTCAGAAAGGAGTCGGAGGAATAGAGCTGAATTGAAATGATCTTTTCTCCAATTAAGATTAAGAACCCTGCAAAGGTCATTATAATCTTTGCTGTTCATTTCAACAAAATAATTCTTATTCATACTAAGAACACAGCCCCAGTTTTCAGTATGAATAGCAACGAGTATTTCGTAACAGCTGTTCATTATGGAGAAAACAACATCAAACCTGAATCTATTGTAATCAAAACAATAGTGTTCTTTCTCAATGTGATTTGCATTCATATCATTGATAAGTGGTTCAAATTCAGGACATCTCATAATGCTTCCTCCTAAATATAAAATGTTTATAGATGAAAATATGCTTATCAGAGTTACTGATAATTATAACAAAACATATACTGGCAAAATATATAAAACCGATATTGTGCTGTGTGAAGATGATAACAACAACCCGCACGCATTGCTGTTCTTATCCCAAGATAAACGCTATATTGAACAAGACGGTGAATTTGGCTGTGCTTCGCTGTGGGTAGAAAAAATAAAAAAGATAGAGGTTTTATAATTCTCATAAGCTTTAGTATATTATATCTCCATATTCGGAGATTGTCAAGTAAAGGAGAAAAATAATATGCAATTTTGTGACAAAATACTTTATTTGCTAAATAAGAGGAAAAGGACACAGAATCAGATGATCCGTAACCTTAATCTTGGAAAAAATGCTATGGTACATTGGAGAAAAGACAACAATTTTCCGTGTGCCGAAACCTTGCTGAAACTCAGTCATTATTTCAAAGTCCCTGTGGATTTTTTCCTTGATAACACATCTGCTTTTCTCTCTGAGGACTTTATCGCTAATGAACTTGACGATGAAATGTTATGCAAAGCCATTGAGCTGCTGCTGAATGAAGCTGAAAAGAGAAAAAATTTATGATTCCCCACTGGGGAATGGAAAGGATAAGGATTATGAAAATAACATTTGATAACAATTCTTTTGTCGGTATCTCTATTGATACATATAACAGACGGGAATATGTTATTAAATCAGAAAATGGCGTTGAAACATATTGTGTTGAGGGAATAGGACGGTTTCTTTCGGATCACTTTGATTTTGCAAATCAGATTTTTACTCCTGATTTTTTTGAAGCCCAGAAGCACCTGAAACTGAATGCCGGGCATCAATATGATGTATTGGATGTGTTAAAAGTTTCTGCCCCTAAAATTATATCCGAATGGGAAGCTGCCTATGAATTTGAAAGCACTCACGCTGTTGGGGCATTGTATCTTATATATCGGAACGAACGGCAATATTTTGTTGCGGAAAAAGATATGATTTCACAAATCAGTTTTATAATCAATTATCTTAATGAGCTGTATGCCGCAGGAATGTTTCCTCGCTGCTGTATGAGCTGCGGCTCTCTTTTTCTTTCAGGCAAACGGCACGGTAATGTTCTTTGTTCAGACGAATGCCGCAAGAAAAAGAAAGTACAAAATACAATACATTATTACAGCGTATGTTCTGAAAATGAGAAATTGTATCTGAAAATATATCGAAAATGGAAAGAACGTGAACATCGTGCAGCTGATAACCACACCATCAGCGAGAGCGGTCTGGAGCAGCTTGATTGGAAACTAAAACAGCTTATTGTTATGCACAGAGAATGTGCTTATAGACGGGAGGAAGGAAGATTAAATGAAGCCGACTGGGCTGCTGCTCTTGAAAATTATGACAATGAGCTTTATGAATTATGGGATAATATAAAAAGCCATAAATGCCCCACTGGGGAACCGACAGGAGGTAAATAAGTGTGTTTTGGGATAAATACAATAAAATTTGTAAAGAAAGAAATATAAAGCCCCGAAAACTTGCAGTAGAACTTGATATATCGCCTGCAACGGTCACAAGGTGGATAAATGGCAGTGTTCCAAAAATGGAGACTGTAAAAAAGCTTTCGGAAATGTTACAAGTGCCTGTGGTGTATTTTTTTAATGAAGATGAAGAGCTTGATAATGTTCTGAAAATAGTAAAGGCAAGGAGAAATGTGCAAAAAATTGTTGAGCTGTGCGATGAACTTAATGACAGTCAGATAGATACACTTTTTATGTGCATCGCACAGATGAAAATAAAAAAGATTGAGGAGGAGTGTGAAAAACGCAAAGAACAAATCCTTTTGGATTATAATGCAGAGCTTTAAAATAATTTAAGAGGTTGAAAATTCCCCACTGGGGAACCGAAAGGAGTCGAAAATATGACAATAAAAGAATTTTGCACAGAATACGGTAAGTCAGAAACCAATGTCAGAGCAAAAATTGCACATAATAAGGATAAGCTGAAAGATCACGTTTCTAAAAGCCCATACACAAGGACGATTACTATTGATGACTTTGCTGTAAGCTTTCTTCTTGAAGATAGGAGAAGTAAAGGCAGCTCTGATGAAAGCTTTGAAAGGAAGTCAGAAGAAAAAGTGGTGCCAAAAGGCACTATGAGTAATGAAACAGCAGATGCTTTTCAGAATTGGAATGACGCAAAAAAGAAGCGGGTAATGGATATTTGTATGGAACAAGTAAAAAAATATCACAGGCAGCTTAGCTATATACCTGACAGCTTCAAAACCAAGGAGCTGTGCCGATGCGCCGTTGAAAATCACGGCTTGGCACTGCAATATGTTCCTGAGTGCTTTGTTACGAAAGAGCTGTGCGATATTGCTGTAAAGTCAAACAGTGTTGCACTTAGCTATGTCCCGGATAAATTCAAATCTTCTGAAATGATACAGACAGCTTTTAACAATTACAGCGAAGCTCGCAAACATTGCATAAGCAGTGATGAATTGGATAGAGACAGCAAACTGCTCAAATATGTTCCTATAATATTCCGAACGGAAGGTATATGCTTTAAATCACTACTTGTGAGCGATTGCAATGTGAAATATATTCCTATAAAGTACCTCAGTACCGATAAGTTTATAGAAAAGATGATAAGCTCACCGGTAAGCAGAAAATATATTTCTCTCAGTTTTTGGACAAAAGACAAAATAAAAGAAACCTTACAAAAGGATAATCAAACAAATTATGCACATCGTTTTGGATTAAACGGTTATCCAAAGGAATGCTTCAACTACAAATTATATGTTGAATTCATTGACCAAAAGCTTATTGATCCAATGGATATTTATAGAAGCGATTATTATTCTTCTGTGCTTACAAGGGAGGAAATGAAAAAAATACGGCAAATTGATATTGATGAGCATAACAGGCTGGAGGAAATATATGCTCTGATACAGCAGGATTCCAAAAATATCAGACTTATGCCGACAAATAATAAAAAATATAGCGTTTATGCGTTGACGGCAGTTTGCAAATGTGGCGAAGCACTTAGATATGTCCCTATGGAGATGAGAACCGAGAATATGTGTCAAGCGGCAGTCGAAGATAATCCCGATGCAATTCTTTATGTTCCTGATGAATATAGACAGCAGATAATAGAAAATATACGTGAGAGAAATGATTGGATAAAGTATATCTTCGATGATGGATATTTATCGGATCTGTTTATAAAGTGAGAAAGGAAATGATCGTATGAATAAGAAATTGATTAAAACTATTATGGAGAACAGAACTGCTGACAAAGCAACTATGGACATTCTTCTCAGACTTCCTGATGAGGCGTATAATGAGCTTAAATACATAACCGAAAACATCTTTGAAAATGGTGCTGATTGGGCAACAAGGCAGTTTCAAAGCATAATTCGCAAATATCTGAGTGATGATGAAGAGCTTATGCAGCTCATTGATGAAGATGAAAGGCAGTATGGTAATTTTAGGGAGAGATAAAAATGGGAGCAGAGATTTTAACTAAGGAAAAATACAGAAAAATGTACAATTTGGAACAAAAAAGAAGTGACGGACTGCGTGCTATGGCAGAAAATTTGATTACAGCGGATAAAAAAATTGTCATTGATATCGCAACCACAGGCAATAACACAAAGGAAGATGAAGTATATAAGCTCTCTGTTGTTGATATTAACGGATATGTGATTTTTGACAGCTTTTTTGCCCCTGAAAATGATCGTAACAAGTTTCAAATAAAGATGCTTTCTATAACAGAGAATGCTCCGCCGTTGTCGGATCAGCTCTTTAAAATAGATGAAATATTACTATCTGCCAATACTATTATTGGGTTTGGGCTTGGAAAGGTAATGACATTTTTAAGACAATCCGGTTGTGTATGGAGAACAGACTATGATTTCGTAAACGTTCAAAGGACATTTGAGGATCATTGTGATACAAAAAAAGCTGCACTCAATGAATGTGCAGCTTACTTTGGATATGAACTTCAAGATGTTAAACCATATGAAACTGTAAAAAAATGCAATGCGGTCTTACATTGTTACAGAAAAATGATTGAAGAAGGGTGGGATATTGATATAGAATAGCTTATTTGTCTTTGCTTTATTTGTGAAGATAGGAGAAAAATATGAGAGAAAAAGTATATATATTTGACGAGCCAAATGCATTTATTACTGCTAGGCGTGTTAGAGCAATTCCTCCGTACTATTATGAGAGTAGAAGTCATCGACCAGTTTGGTTCAAAGAGCAGGGAGATATCAGAGAGTCTCTCTGCAAAATGACCCCAAAGATGATTTTAAAATGGGAAGCACAAAATAACATGACTTTGGAGCATGGAGTGTATTGCTGCAAATGCCGAAAGGTTATTCCTCCAAAAGAGTTAATAAGGGAATCTCCTAAAAAAGAGGAAGCTATTAAGCTATACGGGGAAGAATGGTACAGAGCTTTTGATGATTACGATGTTCATTTGAGCTCAATGAAAGAACAATGCCCTTATTGTGGACAGAATTTCAATCTCAGAACGTGCGATACTGTAAAAGATCATAATACATATGTATCAAGAATCAGAATATCCGAAGATGGGGATAAAATTTCATTGGCTATTACCCAAAAGACAGTCTTAATCAATCCTTTGTCAGGCTGCTTTATTTGCAAAAATTTCGGTTATCGTTATGTTTTTAACTGTCGGACCGGGCAGGCATACGCTCTCCCTTATTGGTGCAACGGTAAGAAGAAACAAGCTTCTGAACATATTCAATGTATAACGTATTCATCATTTATACGCTGTCTTGTTGAAGTTCCCTATAAAGCCGTAAAAGAGTTAGCAAGACAGATTTTTATAAAGCAAAATTATCCCGAGAAGTTAAAAGACTATATGGCTGCTATTCGAAGAAAGGATATACATTACAAAATAGGATTTCTTGCCCTTTGTAACAGATTCCCTATGCTGACAGTTAAGGAATGCACCGATTTATTTGCATTCAGTGAAGCGTTCTGTTGTGGAATCAATAAAGTGTTTTCAAAAATAAAGCCTGACTGCCCAAGGGAAATGTTTATATCGAATCTGAATATAGGATTGAAAAAATGCAAAACAGTGAAAAAGCTGTTGTCCAAAGATATATCTACTGTATATTTTATGGATTTATTCTTCAAGTTAGGATGCGAAGACACGAATTTGTTAGAGAATTTTGTAGGAAAATTTGATATGAATAAATACTATGATATGATTTTTTCAACAGATTCTTATGGCGATTATAGATTATCAACAATAAAGAAGATGACAAAGGAGCTGATAAAGCTCAAAGGAGAGCCTTGGGTAGTTGCACAATTAATTAAATACTCTGCTTTAATTTATCTGGATGCCGTTATGATGTTCAAGCGTTTAAAAGATAGAGGAGTACTGACACAGCATGCCTTGAGAGGGTGTATTCAGGAAATTCATGACAGACTGTCTACAGACATTAATAAGCTCAGGTATGCAAATGTCATTTTAGACTATCCTGATGAAATGAAAAATAGATATAATCGCACTGTCAATGGACTTGATTTTGTACTGGCGAGGGAAACTGACGAGCTGATACGTGTCGGACAGAGAATGGGAATATGCGTGGGTGGGTACCACGATAAAGTTGCCGATCATATTACTACCATTGTTGTTGCATATAAGGACGATTTGCCAGTGATATGTATTGAAATAACCCGCAATGGCCAGATGAAACAAGTAAGCACATTCTATAACCATTTGGTTCAGGGGTCGTACGCTTATGCCCTTAAAGAATGGGTTGCACAATGTCAAGTCAAAACCTGTTTTTGCTCTCAATACGAACATATTGAAAGAAACCAAATAATCGATGATGCCGAGGTAGCACCGCTCAATTGTCATGACTTTCACACTTTGGAAATAGATGAGGACGGGAATGTCTTTTCCTTCTTCGATTAAATGTAGTCATAAATTATGGCATTGTAATCTTGTGAAAAATATGTGGTAAAATAGTGCTTATGAGATGAAAAAGCTACTTTTTTGCTGCTTTTTCCTTTTCCATCTCAATCATAAATCCATCACGCTCCAGAAGAGCAATCACGTAAGAATTTAGGCTGAATCCCCGGTGTGCAGCCTGAGCCTTATACTTGTCCTTGGCCCCCTTTTCGCAGCGCACTTTGAATTCGTCAAGCGTGGAAAGATATTTTTTGTTAGCCTTTAACTGAGCGGTTGTTTGCCTCACGGCGAATCACTTCCTTATCAATTTCCTATATTATAGCACACAAAGCATATGTGTGTACACATATATTTCCCACAAAAAAAGAAAAATAAATTTGTGTATTTTCACTCTTGATATGTGGGGACACATATGCTATAATATAGACAATAAAAAACTTCCCCATTGGGGAAATGCCAAGATCAGGACATGAAAGGATACGATATTATGACAACACTGTTACTTATACCCGTCAAGCTCATCGCAAAGGCTCTGCTTTATATTCTGTCCGCAATTATTTGCGTAATAGCGTGGGTCATAGGACTTCCGGCAATGATTTTTAGAAATCTCTGTGCTATTATTGGCGGTATATCAATAATAGCATTAACCATCATGCTCGTGATTGGAGCAGCACCTAATACAGTAAATCCCTTCCTTTGCTATGGAGCTTCCATAGGCGTTATACTCATTCCTATGATTCTTATTGAAATTATGAAAGCTTGCTTTTGTATTCGAGGCCGTCTGCTTGGCACTGCGGATAATATACAACTGATTGGATAACAGGAGGATGGCAGCATGAATATTGAAGATAACATAAAGATTCAGCAGGCTTTTGTACAAGCACGAATTGAATATGCAGCCGCTGAGGAAGAAAGGCAGAAAAAGATTAAGGAAAAGGCTCACGCCGCATTGATTATACGTCAACAGCAGGCGGCAGAGCGAAAGGCTTTAATCGACAGAATAAAAAGTGATCCGGAGCGCATGAAAAAAATGGAGGGTTATGCTTTTGAGGTCACAAAACCCAAGTACAATTTATAATCGGAGGTAAATATTATGGAAGAAATGGACATCAGGACTTTATCTAAGGGTAAATATGCAATTCAGAGAAAAAATGTGCTCAAGGACCACTTTCCCGCAGCATACCAGCGTATGCAGATGGATGGAACTCTTGAGGAGCATCTTGCATATACGCAGGAAAGCGTAAGCAATTACGTTGATATATGCGCCGAACGCTATAAGCAGACTGAAGAATACAAGCAGGCGGAAGCTGCTGATCCGATGGAAGCAATGAGATTGTTTAATATGACCGTTCTTGAAGCGGAGGAAGCTGCTTACAGATCATGGATAGCAATAGACGCATATGAAGAGGAGGACGATGAATAATGAAGATCATAGCTATCGCCAATCAGAAAGGCGGAGTAGGCAAAACCACAACAGCGGTGAATCTTGGCACTGCTCTTGAGCTTTCGGGAAAAAGGGTGCTTCTCATTGACCTTGATCCGCAGGCTAATATGTCTGCATATCTCGGATTTGAGGACGATGACAAAGCGACTATGAGTGACCTCGTAATGACAACGGCGAATAACTTTACGATGGGCGCTCAGAAGCGTGAAATGCCCTCTATGGACGAATGCGTTCGATACAGTGAGATCAATAAGGTACATTTCATTCCTTCTGATATAGGTTTGGCATATGCCGATGCGTGTATGATGCAGGCGGCTCAAAGGGAAAGCGTACTGAAATTCATTCTTTCAGACAAGGCTATACAGGAATATGACTATGTTATAATCGACTGTCTCCCCTCTCTCGGAATACTGCTCATCAATGCCCTTACTGCTTCAGACGGTGTGATAATTCCTGTTCAGACACAGAAATTTGCACTTGACGGACTGGATATGCTCAGTGAGATATATAATCAGGTAAAGGAAACTATCAATCCAAAGCTTGATATAACCGGAGTTCTTGCCACAATGGCTGATAACACAAATATTAGCCGCTCGGTTGTTGAGAAGCTTACAGAACGGTACGGCAATAAGATGTTTTGCACACAGATACATAAGTCGGTCGAAGCAGCCAACAGCTCAGAACGTATGAAGTCTCTTTGCCTGAACAAGACAAAGCTTGGAGAGGAATACAAGGCGCTTGCTACCGAAATAATGAGCCGAACATAAATATTCCCCACTGGGGAATAACAGGAGGCGATAAAATGCAGACATACATCTGTAAATGCGGAAAAACCTTTGAAAAGCCAACAACCGCTGATACCACAGGATATGTGCTTCAAGATTTCTCTCCGCAGCACGAATGCTACGGCTGTCCGTATATTGTTACAGTGAGAGACTGGGTTACACAGAAAATTACCAAACAGGAATGCAGGGCTACGCCTAAAATACAATACCGCTCATTTACGGATATAGGTACTGATGATAAAGATTTTAGGACTTGCTATCTTTATTCTCTTGACCTTGTATTTGTTAAAAGAGTCCTTAACTTTGTAAACAGCCTTGAAGGAGCTGAGAACCATAATCACACCATTCCTGATACATGGCGTGCAGCTGATTTTGAAAACAGCGGTCTGGCAAAATTCTTTATCAGCTTTCAGAAAAACAAGAAAGGAACTGCCGCACGGAGAGAAGTGATGCAGACGTTCTTCAATGCAGACGGTTTTCGTAAGAATACTTCAGAAGAAGACGAAAAAAATATCATTTTACAGCGTATCGAAATCGCCAAGGAAAATGCACAGGGCAGATGTGAGCCAGAAAAAACGGAGGAAAAGATTATGAAATTTGATGTTACGAGTATGCTTTCAAGCATACCTGCTACAGCGAAAACACTGTCTGTACAGGAAATTCCCATTGATTTGCTTGTCCCCTACGGCAAACATCCATTTACACTTTATACGGGCGAAAGACTTGACGATATGGTGCAGTCCGTTAAAAGCAATGGCATACTTACTCCTATTATAGTGCGTGATGCGGCAGGAAAGTACGAGATTTTGGCAGGACATAACCGCACCAATGCTGCAAAGATTGCAGGGCTTACAACTGTTCCTGCTGTTGTAAAAACCAATCTCAGCGATGAAGATGCCGAAATGTATGTCATTGAGGCAAACCTTATGCAGCGTGGATTTAAGGATCTGTGTACATCAGAGCAGGCGGCTGTAGTAGCACTCAGACACTCAAAAATGTTTGATGAAGATAAGCTTAAAGCTATTCATGATGAGCTTGGAGCTATGGAAGCAGGAGCAGAAAAGCCAAAGGCAGACAGCAAGCTTGCTATGGTAGGTGAAGAATACGGTTTGTCGAAAAACACTATCGCTCGTCTTATCAGAGTTAATAAGCTGATCTCCGCCTGCGACAAATATAAAATCGCTATTGATACTAACAGGCTATCTGTCAGAGCAGCTTGTGAGCTGTCTTATATCAGATCCGTAACAGCCCTTAATGCCATATTTGAAAAGTATAAAGAGTTTGTTGTGATTGACAACATCTGGAATGATGTTGTCAAAATTGACATAAAGCTTGCGGCACAACTCAGAGATATTTTCGAAGGCTTTGACGGCACACAGGAAGCTGCCGGGCTTGCAATAAGAGCGATACAGAAAGTCGAAAAGCCCTCAAGGCCTAAATCATATAAGCTTTCGGCAGACACTTATAGCAAATATTTCAATGACAATGACACCGAGGAGCACATAAATTCGGTTATCCAAGCTGCACTGGAACAGTATTTCCGTGAGAAATAAGTTGACAGTGAAATAATGATATGGTATAATGTTTAAGATATAATCAATATCTTAGCTGACAATGCTACAAGATTTCAGAGTAAGGAGAACATCTATGACTAAAACAAAATTTATTGCAGTAGCAGCTGCTGTGTTACTGACCACCATGGCAACTGCCTGCGGAGACCAAAAAGCCAATACAGATACATCTTCATCTGCTGTAACTACTTCATCAGTATCAGAGTTGGAGAACACGGAAGCAACTCCCAAAGACATCACAGCAATAGATCCGTTTGACGGGTTAAATGTTGTCTTTAATGGTGATAATGGCAGCGGAACGGTGGAAATGGAATATACCGGTAATAATGCTTTTATTCGGGATAATGTAAGATTCCATTGCGATTCTCCGAACTCGACAAAACTTTCTAACGGAGATGTAATTTCTGTTTCAGCACGCTGTACTCCAAAAGATCTGCAGGAAAACAACCTGGAATTATCTTCCACGGAAAAGGAATATACAGTAACTGAACTTGGCGGATTCGTTGAAGTGCCGGATGGATATGATTTCTCAGAAATAGATGCCATTATGGAAGATGGATTCTTAAGAGGCAAATGGGAAAATATGTGCGGCATAGGAAAGCTCATCAATGATGTATCTGATTCAGATAAAATAAAATGGCAGATAAATGACCGATCGTACTCCTTATATGAGAAAAAATTATATCTGAAAAATAATAACCCAGTTCCAAATTACTATTATATTTTTTATAAATTGGACTTTGAGTGTGAAAAGGTAGATGGTTACTATGTAGATAACCCTGATTCAGAATACGATTATGGAGATATCGTGCATTGGAAGGGTCTTGCAGTTGTACAGCTTGCATCTTTATATGCGGATAATCATTCAATGATCGTTAAATCCAATTTTGAAAATGATATCAACTCTTTAGACAGCCAGATAATTTATTTTTGTAAAGATGAAACTGCATTAGAAGACAAAATAAACGAAGAGATGAGCAATTATCAAAAAAAATTCGATGCTGTTTATGATGTAAAGTAATATGTTTTATCATTGGACTGCTGCATTTCAATATGAAGTGCAGCATTTTTTTATTGTTTTTTTCTAATTCAAAAAATCGCAATAGCAATAGAATGTTTACACAACTTTTACAATTATAAAAAAGGCAACTTTTTTATCTCTTTTTGTCCGTTTTGGAATGATTTTGACTTATATTGGCATATTTTATCCGATTTGTCTTTTTTTTAAATGTGTTATAATATAAATACACAAATTTGGAGGAAAAAAGCCATGGAAATAAAATTAGTTGCTTGCATATGTTGTGCTGCATTGTCGCTTACTGCTTGCATTGGCAGTAACGAAAATGTGTCCGAACAATCTGATTTATCATCGGAAGCAATTCAATCTACACTTGCAGAAACGGAGACCCCCGTATATGAATTTACCGAAAGCGACAAACTGGTGGCAAAATGGTTTTCGGAATATATCACTGATCCGGAAAGCTTTGCTGATATAACCGACTATCAATATTATGCACGCACTCTTAACCTGGAGAAAGATTACTTTCTTTCTTCTGATTTATGGCAGGTGTATTATAATCCTGAGATAAATCTTAACCGTGATATCGACTGCAAAGATGTTTATCTTATACGCATAGACCCTAATAAGCTAATGGATATCTATTCTGCCAGAATGGGAATGTCAGTAGATGAACTCTGCAAGGGGTTATCGGTAACTAAAGAGCAATTATATTATAATTGGGGATTTATGCCTTCCTCTATTGATTACGAAACCAAGCATAATAACGGCGAAGTTACGTACTCTGAAAAAGAATCAGAAATATTCGGGGCATTTAATGGCGAAAACCGTGTTAATGTGATGAAAACACATCTTCTCGAAGTGAGCTATGATGGGGATATATCTTATAGCAGTAATGTTTCAGATCGGCTGAAAATAAAGCGAAGAGATATGCTTCACGCATATTCAGATGATAATTATTTATACAGTTCTTATAGTGATAATGAAAAGTCAGCACAAATCACAGTAAACGGCATCGGAATACGTGCAGTTATTCCGCTTACCATCCCAAATGCCTGGAACGACGCAGAAACGGATCAGGCAATTACTCCTATGATAAATGTTTCGCCTTATGCTTACGGTTGTACAGATGCAGATATTATCCCTATTACTGATTATTTGAATATGGAGGATTGACTTAAATGATAGGTGAAGATGCAGTAAACAGCACTACGGCTATGCTTGAAAAACTTATGCAGATTATCCTTGAGATAATCAGAATGCAAAGAGACAGCCAGAGATATAATTCCCGTGAAGCAGCTAAATCATCTAAAGAGAATGCCAAACAGCCAAAAATAAAATTTGGCGAGATGAAAAAAACAGAATATAAAAAAATGCTCAATGCAGGAGATAAAATGCACCGAATTGAGGTTGATAAAAATCAGCTTGAAGGGCTGAATAAAATAGCCAAGGAGATAGGTGCCAAATACTGGGTTATGAGTACAGAAGGTAATACAGCTTCGGTAATTGTTCCAGAAAAGTTTTTTGTTCAAATGCAGGGAGCATTGGAGGAGGCTACCAAGTTACAGCTCACTAAATCGCCTCAGTCACTTGCTGTACATAATGGTGCAGAAATCATATCAGCTGAGGATATTGATATGGCTAAGGCAGTGCTTAGTTATCATGACATTCCGGCGGCAACCTTTAAAACCGATGGCGGCTACATGAATATTGTATCATCTGATTTTGACGGACAATATAAAGCGGCCATGCAGGAGATTTCAAGGCTGAAAGATGAGCTGAAAAATATTGATATTACAGTATTTGAGCAGACAATGCCATTTGAATATATAAATAAGCTTGACACAAAAATTATTGAAGCCACTCAGGAAATGGCACAATATATTAAATTAAATGTCCCTGATGCAGAGCTGCTCAGGACAGAAAGCGGAGAAATTGCCGTTAAATATCCTGCTGCATCAGAAGCACAAATACAGAATTGCATAACAAACTATTCTAACGACATAGCAGCTGCACAGGACTATCAGGCTGTGATAATTGATAATACCATCAATATAAATCGGGATAAGCTGCTCATCAGCGAAAATACATCTGAATATTTTACAAGAGTGCCAAATACAGCAGGACAGGACTACATAAAAATAGCTAAAGACGATTCCACTCTGACCGATGGCAAAACCATATCTGCCAAGATAGATTATGATAAAACATATCAGATATTTGATAAAGACGGCAATCTTAAATCCGAATTGCCCGGTAGAGATCTTGCCGCAAAATATAATACCAAAAGTCGGTCTGCCAACAAGAAAACTGATATCAGGCGCTATAACAATGATTCGCTTGATCGAATTGAAGTATATAACGCCAAAGAAAATAAGCTTGTCAGAATCGGAATAGAAAATGCCGATGTGGTACGCAAAAATTTGCTTGATTGCGGGATAAGTCCATTTGCGGCCGAAAAACTTCTGGCAGATATAGATAATTCACTTTCAGATGATTATAAAGCCGTATTCAAATATAATCCGCCTTCTATACAGAACAGTTTCAGTGAAATAAAAAGCGATATGCTTGAACAGTATAAGGTGGCTGAAAAAATCAGCTCTGCTCAGCTGGTTGATGGCTTCAATGATACATTAGGTAAAAAATGCTGCGTTTTTGATAAAAGAACAAATGAATATGTTCTCGTCCCCGCACAGGAAAATCGTTTAAAAGCAGCGCTGGCACAGATGGGCTACGATGTTTTACAGACAAATGTAATAGTCTCGGAGGCACAAAAATCTTACTCTCCAAGCGGAGCTACTCTTGAACGTGAAGATATTCACGCACAGAGTTTTGAGACCGGAAATGCGGAAGTCAGTGCATATAAGTTCTGTAACGATGAGCATGGAATTATACTCATTAAGCAAGAGATTACTGATACTGACGTATCTATAAAATATGCCGATATAAATAAGGATACTACACGACCTGAAATTGAAAAAGCATTAAAGTCCGAATTTCATATGCAGGATGCGGCATCTATCGCAGAATTGCTGAACTGTATGGAAAAGGAACAGCTTATTTCCAAGGCGGTTTCCACCATTACTAAAGACGGCTTTGAGATCTCCCAGGTATCATCAGATTATTTGAAAATATCAAAGGATAGCTCCACTTTAATGCTGGATAAAAACAAGGTTGATATTAAGCAGCTTTCCAATGCGTTCGGAATAACAGAAAAACAGGCTGAAAAGCTTAGTAACAGTCTCAGTAAATCATTGAAAGCTGCCGATAGGAAAGAGAAAAGCCAGACCCTTAATGAGCTCAAAAAAGCTGCTAAAACGGCTTATGAGAATATCAATGCAGAGAAAAAAAACAATGCAGCAGAAAAAAATGTTTCAGTCGAAATTGACAGGAGATAAGCTATGTCAGAAAGTAAAAAAGGTTTTCCTCAAAAGAAAAAAGCATCTGATTTTATAATTTATGCTGTTATTGCAATAGTTCTTGCGGCTGTCGGTGTATGGGGCGGCTATGTTTTGCAGGAAACAGCCAATATGAAGGGCGAGGTAAATTTTCAAAAAGCATTAGACCGATCCGGAGACTATATGAATTTGAATAGCTTTCTTTTTGCTATTATATCAGCTTTGACAGATAACGGCATAGCAAAAAAAGGCGGAATGTATGGAGGAATGGCAGGACTTCTCGTTTTTACTTATCAGTTATCCAAAACCCCGAAGCGTTTTCACCGAAAAGGTGAGGAACACGGTTCGGCACGATGGGGAACTGATAAAGAAAAACTTATAGGCGGAGATGCAAATGATTTTTATAATAATGTCATTCTTGCTGATGATGTTTTCATTGTAGTAGATAGAAAAAAACGAGATATGAATGCACTGTCCCCTAAAAAGCGAAAAGCAGCAGAGCAAAAAAAAGAGCAGGAAAAAAAGCAGAATGAAATCAGACTTGCTAAACTGAAAGAAAATATAGAAGCTTATCGGCTTGAAAATTCCCCAGTGGGGAATGACAAGGAGTGATTGAAATGAGTGCTGCATATGAGATAAAAAATGGCAGACTGATACGTTGCAATATTTCTTCGGAAACTGTTGAAATTCCTGAAAATGTTAAAGCAATAGGCAAATTTGTTTTTGCTTTGAACGAAACCGTTAAAAATGTGATTTTACCTTCCAAATGTACTCACATCGACAAGGCTGCATTCTTCGGCTGCAAAAACCTTGAAAATGTGTCAGCTGAATACGTAGTATCTATTGGAGAATCAGCATTTGAGGAATGCAGCAAGTTGGAAAACATTTCCGTAGGCAGATGTCTTAAAAATATCGGCAAGTATGCTTTTGAAAAATGTTTTTTAATGAATATGATAGGTGCAAATGACAGCTATGCCGCAGAGTATGCCTATAAAAATGATATATTTTTTTATATATCAGGCAATGATGTAAGAGAAAATGAAGTAATGTCAATTGCCGATGTGGCAAAGATGAAAAAAGCAACTGAAAAGATAAAGCCGATGCTTAGTCTAAATACGCTTATTTTAGGCGGAACAGGAACAGGAAAGTCACGATTTTTCGTAAAGCCGAATCTGTTGCAATGCAATACTTCATATGTTGTTACTGATCCTTCCGCTGAACTGGTCGAATCCTGCGGTAAAATGCTAAAAAAAATGGGCTATGAAGTCAAAGTGTTTAATATAGACCATATGGAAAACAGCTGTAATTATAACCCTTTTCATTATATCAGGGACTATAACGGCAATATTGATGACAATGCTGTTATCAAAATGATAAAGACTTTTATGATGAATACCAAGGGCGATGGGGGCGGCGAGCAATTTTGGGAAGATTGTACGCAGATGCTTCTTTCTGCTATATGTTTTCTTCTCGTAGAAACAGCCACGGAAGAACAGCAGAATTTTTCCAATGTTCTTGATCTCATTCATAAGGCAAAGGTAATTGAAGGTAAGGAAGAGGAAAAGTCGGAGCTTGATCTGATGTTTGACAAGCGAAAAGAAGATGCACCAAATGCCTTATCTGTTCAGTATTATGATGAGTTTAAGCAGGCAGCAGGAAAAACAATGCAGTCTATCCTTATTTCAACTACAACAAGGCTTCAGTGCTTTAAGCTTGAAAAAGTCCGTAACCTGACGTGCATGGACAACATAGAGCTTGATACGGTCGGTGACAGAAAAACTGCGCTGTTTATTATTATACCTTCAACAGATAATACATATACGTTTCTTGCGGCGATGATGTATAGACAGCTTTTTGATAGTCTTTACAGGCGTGCAATATCAAAATATCACGGACGTTTGCCGTATCACGTCAGGTTCCTTCTTGATGAATTCGCAAACTGCGGTAAAATACCCGATTTTGAAATGATTATTGCGACCTGTCGAAAGTTTGAGATATCTGTACAGCTCATTTTGCAGAATCTCTCGCAGCTGAAAAGACTTTACGAGAAGTCCTGGGAAGAAATACCGGGTAACTGCGATACAACCATATTTCTTGGCGGTAAAGATCAGGCTAATAACGAATACATTATGAAAGAGCTTGGCAAGGAAACAATAGATACAATGAATATAAACAAAACTAAGTCCAAACAGGGATCTACATCGTATAACGATGGCATTATGGGTAGAGACCTAATGACACTTGATGAGTTAGCCACTATGCCCAATAACGAATGCCTTGTCCTTATCCGAGGATTCAGACCATTCAGGACAAACAAATATGATATCGTAAATCATCCTCGATATTATATGCTTAAAGATGCTAACCCTGAAAGAAATTCCTTTTATCTCGAACAGGAAATCCATACAGATGAAGAACCTGAAATAATCGACCTGTCAGAATATATTGACGATAACTCTACTATTGAGAATGAAAGTTATAATGTTACAATAAATCTTATTTCATCAGATAGTGATATAATCGTACCTATATCTGAGATCAACAAGGATGTAAGTCCTGAAATCAATTCCTTGTTTAAAGATGTTTCGGGAATATATTCAAAGACAGCCTAATTTCCCAAAGGGGAATTGGTCAGAAAGGAAACTCTATCATGAAACTTGAACTTGATGACAGGGAAAAACTAAAGATATGTGATGATATTTTTGATATCTTAAATCACGGCGGAGAAGTAATTATCAGAAAGCGCAGCAAAAACGGCGAGAAATATCTCGAAATCGCAGAGCAAAAAATTACATTAAAAAGCAAGATGATAACAGCTAATAAAATTTAATAGGCATATCCGAATGGGGATATGGAACAGCTGATGGAGCTAAACGGTATAGTGATATATCGTTTAGCTCCATTTTTTATTTAGCATATCATCGGGAAACCGAATGATATAAAAAATTTAGGAGGGTGTTCAAAATGAACAGAATTGAAAAGCTTGAAGATGCTGCAACAACAGCAGGAGCAAAGGCAATGGTAAAGGCCACTAACTGTGTGGGAAAGCTTATGACCAAGAGGACTGGCAAAATTCTTGTAACTTTGCCTCTTGCGTTATCTCTCATGGCTGTAACCGTATTTGCAGACGGTGGATCTAACGGAGGAGCAGAAGGAACCATCAATACGATCATCGGCTTGCTCAATACATGGATCCCCCGTCTTGGTGCGCTGTTAGTCGTTGTCGGCGGCATTCAGCTTGGAATCGGCTTTAAGGACGACGATCAAACCGGTAAAACACGTGGTATGCAGTGCATGATCGGCGGTGCTATCGTAGCAGCTATTGGCGCATCGGTATCGTTCTGATGAATCCCTACTCTCGGCGCAGGCAAAATATCTTGCCTGCGCTATAAGTTGGTTGAGGTGAATTTATGGAAATATTTAAAGATAATGCCTTAGCGTATGCTGATTTGATAAGTTCTATCATTAACAGCTTTAAGGAAATTATTCTTAACATACTTGGTATCAATATATATGATGCCAATATTGTTACAACCGGAATAGAATCTGCTGCGCTTTCTCTTGCAGGGCTTTTTCTTGCAATGGAAATGATATCAATGATATCTGAATTCAGATTTGAACGCATTGAAGATGCTATACGATTATGGATAAAATTGCTATTCGCCAAAATTATAATAGAAAACTCTTCAAATATTATAGGCAGCATTTATGATCTTTTCAAAGGACTTGGTGTGGTAAGTATTGATGATGGCTTTTCCAAAATAAGCGGAAGCATAGGAAACATCACAGAAGCAGCTATTGCACCGAACAAAGGGTTATTGGGTGAAGGATATATCTTTTCGTGTATCGTCTTATTGATAGTGACTCTTGTAGTCTCCGCTCTGCTTATAATGCTTACCGTAGAAATAATGGGAATAGTATTTGAAATTGGAATACATCAGGCAATAGGCCCTATTGCAATATCTACTTTATGCAACTCAACGGCCCGATCCACAGGAATTGCGTTTATAAAATCCTATGCAGCTGTCTGCTTACAGACAACTGTCATTGGAGCGATCTTTACCGTATATGTTAAATTCGCAGATGATTTTATTGTAAGTGATTTATCAGAAAAAATAGCAGGCGTAGGCGCATTTGGAATTATGTTTAGGTTCTTATCTCCTGTTCTGAGCCTTGCTGTACTATGTATAACTGTAAAAAAATCCGGCGATTTGACCAAACGAATGTTTGGAGCTTAATGGAGGGACACATATGGGTGTAATGAAACGAAAAATTCCTGCGGAAATAACCTCATTTAAAGAAAAATTTTTCTTCGGATTAACAGTACGGCAGCTTATATGCGGCGCAGGAATATTGGCTCTGGCCATACCCACAGGAATATTCGGAAGTAAATTTTTCACGCAGGATACTGTTGGATGGATCATTTTAATTGAAGTTGTTCCTCTTGCCGCCATCGGTTGGTTTAATTATAACGATATGCCCATCGAAGTTATCGGCAAAAAGGCTATAAGATATTACTTAGAATCTCAAAAGAGAAAACTAAAATTTAAGCCTTTCGAAGTCAAACTGCATGAAACTCTCATAGATATTGAATATTCTGAGTTATCCAATGAACGTTCGGAAGAGCTGAAAAGATTAAAAGGAAAGAGGTCAAAATAATGGATAGTCCTGAAATTATTGCAACTCCCCCTACTTCCGAATTTATAACATCAATTTCTGATGTGTCAAGCAGCGTATCTGCATTATCAGAAGAAAATAATGAAGTTACTGTTAGCACACAAGAATTTACAAGCGAAACCTCAGCAGAAACCCTTGCTGCTGAAACGTTAATTTCCGAAGTAATATCCGAATCTGAAACGGCCAATACAGTCATTGAAACACTTCCGGCTGAAACAACAGAAATCGGCACAACTTCCGTGACCGCTTCCGAAAGATATTCCACATCTGTTTCCAATGACAAGTTCAGCGCTGGATTTTTTGATAATACGAACATTATAACTGCTTTTGCACTTGTGATAGCAGGTACAGCTGCAATAGCATTATTACATAAATCAAATAGAAAAAGACATTCTCCGGAATACGAACCCCAAAACGCCAAAGAAAGAGACAAGGCTCGTATCAATGAACGCAACGCTATAAAAAAGGCTAAAGCAAAAAAAGAAAAAGAGCAGTCAGGCGGTAAGAAAAAGCTTAAAATTTCTCGTACCGTGGCAGAGACTATACCTTACAAGAAAATACTTGATAATGATATATGGCTTCTCTCCGATCACATATATTCAAAGGTGTACACCATCGATGACATAAACTACAATATGGGCGATGAGGTGCAGCAGAATGATATGCTTGAAAACTACTGCACTTTTCTCAACACCTTAGATGATACGGTTGATTGTCAGATTTCAGTATGGAACAGCACCATCAACATTAAGGATTATGAAAGTAAGATACTTGTTAAGAGAGCCAATGATGGATATGATGATGTCCGCCAGGAATACAACGATAAGGTCTTGCATGAAAATCTTTCCAAAGGTCAAAATGCCATCAGAAAACAAATATTCATTACTATGACAATAAAAGCTCCGGACAATGAGGTGGCACAGCGAAAATTCAACACTATTGATCTTGAAACTAAGAACAGCTTTGAACGTATTGGAAATACCAATCTTCGTCCTCTTTCAAACCAGGAACGTATTGAACTTCTTAAAGATGTTTTCGTTGGAGCAGATGTAGCTATTCCAAAGCTTACTAAGGAGGACATCGACAAGGGACTTGATAAGGTCTATTGTGCGCCTGACTATTTTGAATTCAAATCCGATTATTTTATGTTCGGAGAATTTTATGCCAAATGCGTATTTATAAAGGAGTATCCTTCAACTGCCAATGATAATATTCTCAATGATTTGATTGCATCAAATATTCAGATTATTGTTACTACAAATGTTTTTGCACATGACACGGCGGAAGCACGTAAACTTGTACAGCGACAGATAACGGCGATTGAAACCAATATGGCACAGCGAGAAAGCGCAGCAGCTAAGGCAGGCAATTTCTCGGCACAAATGCCGGTTAAATTCCGTAATCAGATAGAAAGCTATAAAGGCCTGTATGATATGCTTACCGTCAATGATCAGAAGCTCTTTAGCGTTGCGACTATTATTATGGTTATGGCTAAGGATTATGACAAGCTGAAAACAAATATGGAAGTAGTAGCCTCTGCCCTCAAGAGAAATGGCTGTATGTACGGTGAGATGAAATGGCAGCAGGAAGACGGAATGTGCGATGTTCTTCCTATCGGAACACAGCGTAAATTTGAATGGAGCAGATCGCTGCCTACAGAAAGCATCGGAATCTTTGTTCCTTTCAATGTCAAGGAAGTACAGCAGGAAGGCGGCATTTATTACGGATTAAATAAGCTTTCCAATAACCTTATTTCTTTCAAGCGTATAGAATCCTTAATAAACCCTGCCGGATTTATTTTAGGTTGTCCCGGTTCAGGAAAATCCTTTGGTGCCAAGCGTGAAATGCTTGCCGTGTTTCTAACAGACCCAAGAGCCAATATCATAATAATTGACCCTGAGCGAGAATACCCCTCAATAGTAAATATGTTTGGCGGCACTTCAATAAAAATATCTACCGGCTCAACCAATTATGTAAATCCATTTGATTTTGATATGGCCCTGCTTGCTGATGATGACATAGATGTTATTTGTGATAAATGTCAGCTCATAACCTCATTTATATCCATTATGAACCCCAACCGAAGCCTTACGCCGCAGGAAGTGTCCTTCATCGACCGCTGTGTCCGACTTGCTTATGTTAAGTCGGGATACTTAAAAACATTGGACAAAGCGGATATGCCTACATTAGGAACATTTCGTGATGTAATGCGGAATGAAACGGAAGACGTTGATGAAAAGATGAAGCAGGACCTCCTTATCACCCTTGAGATGTATGTTGATGGTTCAGCCAAATATTTCAATAATCAGACAAATATCGAAGCGGACAACCGTCTTATTTCGTATGACATCAAAGATCTGTCCGGTGTACTGAAAACACAGGCTATGCTTTTGGTGCTGGATAATGTATGGAATCGGCTTTCAGCCAACAGGGATAAGGGCGTACCAACGTGGATATACATTGATGAAATTCACGTTCTTTTCAGAGATCCGTACTGCTTGCAGTTTATCAGAGACTTGTACAAACGTGCAAGAAAATACGGCGGCGTGCTTACCGGTATTACGCAAAACGTTGAAGATCTGCTGAGAGATGATGACTGCCGTACAATGTTGTCAAACTCGGAATACCTTATGCTTCTCAAGCAGTCTCCTGCTGACAGTATAAAATTGCAGGAGACTTTACACTTCACAGACAGTGAACTGTTTTATGTAAATAATATCGGCGCCGGCGAGGGTCTTATGGTTCTTGGCTCAAAAGATAAGATTCCTTTTTGGGATAAATTCCCTAAAGATACTAAGCTTTATAAATCAATGTCCACATCGTTCTCGGAGACGCAGGCTCTTATGGATCAAAAGGAATTATAAAGGAAGGAACTTGTATATATGGATAAAAATGTCCACCTTACTGATAAAAATGAACGTGCAAGGAAAATATACAGGGTAAAAATGATGACTGGAAAGCAGCGGCATTTGAAGGCTAAAAAAGAACAATCCTCTTTTTCTGCTTCTCAGCCTTTACCATCTAAATTGCCCGAAGACAAGAAACATAATACGCAAATGCAGTTCAATACATATCAGAAAAAGGCCGCTGAAATCAACGAAAAAATCAAAACCGATATACAAGTTAATATCGAAACCTCTAAACGGCAGGCTGCTGTATCTAATCAAAGCAAAAATACAGCAGCACAGGCCAATAGTATGGCGAAAGAAGCAGCATCAAGGCTTGAAAACAAGCTAAAAGCCGATGTTGCCATAAACAGAAAATCCCCGGGTGATAATCCAAATTCCCCAGTGGGGAATAAAAATAAAGGCGTATCCAAATCACAAAAATCAAGATTTTATCTGAACGCTCATCAGAAAGAAAGAGCTTATCGTATTAAGCCTGATAATGAAGCAAGGAAGCGCTTCCAAAAGGCTGCTCAGAATACGGACAAAGAATATATAAGGCTCAACACAGCCATTGGTAAGCAATATTATAAAATTTACAAATACCGGGAAGCTCAAAAAAGACTTGACAATAACTCATCTGTTTTGCCTTCTGACATTATCAATGTAGCAGAAAATATTGTCGATGTTTCTTTCAAGGTAACTAATGCCGTAAATAAAAACAGTACCGGAGAAGCTGTCGCTTCTCTTGCAGCTGTACCCACAGAAATTGCTGCAAAGAAGATAATTGAAAAGGCTGCGCAAAAGCATAAATCTATTGAAAAATTAGAACATATTGCCGGTGCCGCAGCAAGTGTTGCATCCGGCGTTGATTCTCAGGACAGTGTTGGGGCTGCCACATCTGCCGCAATTACTTCTGTCCCCAAATATTACGTGTCCCAAAAGGTTACTAAAACTATAAAAAAGGGACTTGATGATCATTACAAAAATAGCCAGGAGATTAAACGTGATAAGCTTAGAGCCAAACAAAGACAGGCTGCTCAAAGAGCAGAACAGCTGAAAAGAGAACAGGCTCAGCGTCAAATAAAAATAAATATATACAAGACAGAACATGGTATCACATCAAGCGGAAACAGCGCCGCTCAAAATATACGGGCAATTATAAATTCGGGAAAAAATTCAGCCAAAAAGGCGGCAATCGCCAAATCATCATCAGTTATTGTCGCAGCGGCAGGCAGCTTATTGGTCCCGATAATTTGCGTTATTGTTGTAGTGGTAATACTTGTTGCCCTATTTGCATGGATGTCACCGCATACAACAGAATTGTACAACGATACCACTGGCGAGTATGAATTGGTGGAACTGAAAGAACAGAAAGAAATACTTCAGGGATATATAAAGTACATACAGCAATATTTTGATAAAAAGCAGCTGGAGATACTGGAGATTGTTGATTTTCAATTCGGCGGGTTTGAACCTGACGAATATGATTATGACAACCCCAAAATAACAATGTCTCATCTGTATCAGGATAAAATTTATGTAATATCCTCTAAAAAGGTGATAGTGGGTATTGGAGGAGCCTCTGATCCGGTAGAGGTTACTACTCCCCTATATACAGAAAGCTATTACAAAAAATATCCTGATGGTGTATATAAAACCACGCCGGAAAATGCTGAAATGACATATACCATTATGGACACTACATTTCCGCTTGAAGAAATGCTGAATAAATGGTCATTGGGATATGATGGCAAAGCAACAGAGCGCACGCCATACTTTCAATCGCACTATACGCTTGATACTCCTACATTATATAGTGGAATGGATATAACTAACCTGGTTATACATCAATATGATGGTGCACGATTAGTACGGCAAGCACCTGCCACAGAGTGGGTAGCGGAATACGCCGAACTGTATGCCAGAGCATTCAAAGAAATGAATAATGGAGATGGAGCAAATCCCAACACAACCACCGAATTCAGAGACTTTGTTGTCATTTCCAATGGGTGTACTCCAAACCCACCTGCTGAGGATCCTACTACACTCAGCCGTATGGATAATCATATATGGGCACTTAATCAGGTGACTGAAAAATATATAAAGCTGTCCGACTACTGCGATATGGAATCCATTATCGCAATGGCAGCAGTAAAAAAATGGGGAGACATTACAGCAGCAGATTTTGACTCTTCAACCTATGATTTTAACATAAATACGTCTGATCTTGATACTGTCCTACAGCAGATATATACGTTTGATTACAGTTATCAATATGGCAAATGCCCCGAACGGGACTGTCATCGTGAAACTACTCCGGGTGGATTTACATACAGCTGTAACAAAACGCACCAGATCCTAAGAGGACAGGTCAACAACTGGGAATATATCTATGATAACGATCATGGCGATATATCATTTGTAAAAAATAAGCTTGGAATTTCAGGCGATAAAGCGGACATTTATAATGCCTACAAGGAATTTATCTCGAATGTCTTAGGAGATACAAGCACAAAGCTTGATGATTACGAGACCTCTTTAGTTGCACAACGCAGGCTGGAAGCATTGTACGAAGCTGAACACGGCCCCAGACCTGCGATGCCGAAAAACATACATCACACTATCTACAAGGACTATTACGTTAATAATGATGGCTCTACTGACCCTAATCAGCACTATTTCATACGATTGGCATGGGATAAAGTCAAGGAAGCAAATTCGTACATAGTTTATGAATATGATGTACGAAACGATAAGTATATACGCTGTGCAGGCACTACGACAGATATGGGATTATCTATTGATGTCGGAACGCTGATGACATATACCACGTATTTTGAAAATGGCGTGCAAAAGTCAAAGTACGAATATAGAGCTGCCACTAAGAATTACCTGATACTTGCTGTCAACGATAATGGATACAGCAAGTACGATGCCGCAGATGTTTATACTGTCACAATCGTCCCGGATGGTATGACACCATAAACCATAAGAAAGCGAGGTAGAAAACAAAATGGATAAATTTACGGATTGGCTGAAAGTGCAAATAAAGAACCCGAAGTTTTATATAAAGCTTTTTGCTGTTATCTTAACATTTGGGATACTGCTAATGCCTAAAAATACGGCATTTCAGAGTGCTGAAAGTGATCCTTCGGAAACCACCGCTGAAACCGAACAGCAATCAAATACACCTGAAGATCCTGAAGATAAGGAAAATGCCGAAAAAAAGCATGAATTTCATATAGGAACAACTAATATCATAGGTCTTGCAGGCGGAATTATTGCTCTTGCTGCGGTTAAGTATAAGGAACATAATTTCATTAACAAACGTAAATAATAGGAGGAGAAAAATGGCTGTACATAAACTGATTATTGCAGAAAAACCCAGCGTTGCAGAGGCAATAGCACATACGGTGGGAGCCAGAGATAAAGTATATGCAAAGGAAAGCAAAAATTTTTGCTATGAAGGAAACGGATACTACGTTGCCAATGCGGCAGGTCATCTTTATTGTGTCGGTAAGCCCGAAGATTATGGATATAAGGAATGGACTATAGACACCCTGCCTTTCTTTCCTGAGCTTTCCGTACACGAGACCGAAGATAAACAGGGCCTGCGAAATATGCTTACACTGCTTATGGCAAGGGAGGACGTTTCAGAAATAATCTGTGCAACAGATGCCGGACGTGAAGGCGAGCTTATCTTCCGCCATATCTATGAGGCTAATCACTGCACCAAGCCCGTCAAGCGCTTGTGGTGCAATTCAGTGACAGATGAAGCCATAAGGTCGGGGCTTAATTCGCTCAAACCAATGTCGGATTATGACAATATGTACACGGCTGCACTTACACGGGAAAAGCTTGACTGGTATATCGGAATAAATTTGTCTCGCCTTTATGGCATTATGGATAAATACAGCCACAAAATAGGCAGAGTCAAAACCCCTTTGCTCAGTATCATTGTACAGAGAGATGAAGAGATAGAAAATTTCATTTCCAAAACAAGTTACAGGCTTGTGCTTTCAAACGGTGCTGTATCACGGGAGGTGTTTGACGATAAGTCTGCGGCGGAGGAAATGCTTCATAACAGCTCAGGAAAGCTTGTGAATGTCATATCCGCAGAAACAAAAGAAAAGACTGAAAATCGTCCTGAACTTTACAACCTGGCTGCATTGCAGATGGATGCAAATGATATGATCGGGCTTACAGCCGCCGAAACGCTTGAAATAGCACAGAAGCTTTATGAAAAGAAGCTTATCACATATCCGAGAACAGACAGCAGATATATTTCGGACGACCTTATACCTGATGTGAAAAAATTCATAAAGCTTATCAGCGAATCCGGCAAATACTCGGACAGAGCCAAAACTCTTTTGGATAAGGGACTTAATCTTGACAGCAGGATTGTTGATAACACAAAAATCAGCGATCATCACGCTTTACTTCCTACACTTAACGCTGCGCAGGATATATCTCTTTCAGAGAATGAGAGCAAGGTGCTCGATATTATAATCAATCGTCTGCTTATGGGTGTAGATTCAAAATACAGATATACAGAAACATCATATGAATTCTGGTGTGAAGATATTACATATGACCTTGTATTTCGTAAAGCTGTTGATATGGGTTGGAAAGCATATTGTCCCAATGCTGAAAATGATAATGTTCAGAGCATTCGATATGAAGAGGGCAGCAGCTTTGAAGCGGAGTTGTCATTGAAAGAATGTGTTTCTCAGCCAAAGAAACATTTTACTGATACCACACTCATATCAGTTATGGAAAATATTGATAACCGAATTGACGATAAAAGCCTTAAGGCTGCGGTAAGCGGTAAGGGTATCGGAACGTCTGCAACCCGTGCGGCGATCATAGAAGACCTTATTGCGGCGGATTATATATCCCGAAAAGGCAAACAGGTAATTTCAACTCAGTTCGGGCGTGAATTTATCGCATCAATTCCTGACAATCTTAAGTCTGTTGAACGCACAGCAGAATGGGAACAGTATTTTGATGATATCCAGTCTAAGGGAAAATCTCCTGAACAGCTCGAAGCAGATGTGAAAGCCTTTATCAAAACCACAGTTATTTACGAAAAGAGCAGCGGAAGAAAGCCATTATCACACACTAATCCCAATGCACCTGAACGCAAAGCTCTTGGCATTTGCCCCCGATGCGGAAAAAATATTTATGAGGGTAAACTCAATTTTTACTGTGAAGGCGGCAGGGACTGCGGCTTCTCTCTTTGGAAAAGAAATAACAATGTCACAACTGAGATAACAGCTGAAAAAGCCAGAAAGCTTTTATCCGGCGAAGCAGTTCCGCTAAAAGCAGTAAGCAAGGAGGGCGAAGAATACACTGCATCGTACAAGTTAGAAGATAAAGGAAAATATATAGATCTTGTCCGTCAAAAAGCAGAAAAGCTTCCAATAGGAAAATGCCCCAGATGCGGAAAAAACATTTATGAGGGTAAACTCAATTTTTACTGTGAAAGTGGTAAAGACGGCTGCGGATTTACTCTTTGGAAAGAAGATAAATTCAATGGCATTACAATATCAGCTAAAAATGCTGAAGAACTTCTTACAAAAGGTAGTTCTAAAATAAAAAAGAAAACTCTTGACGGAACCGAAACAGCTGAGTATAAGCTAAAGGATACAGGCAAATACATCAATCTTGTCAAGGGTTAATAAAAGCTGAACAGCGATAAACTGTTCAGCAATTATCTGCATAAAAAAGCGGCAAAATATTAACATACATTTAAAGATAGGAGGGATCCGCTTTGGGAGTATATCGTGATTATATATCTGATGACACTGATATGCAGACCATGCTTTTTCGGTATTCCATAATGGTTGATGTCTTTAATGCACATCTGCCAGCGGAACTCAAGTGTCAGTATCATTTATCAGATGATCTGAAAAAGAAAATACTGAGGCAGCCGTATTCCGAACAGGTTGATCGATTGATTTTATTGTTTGGAATGGGTGTTATTGGGGAAAACACACTGAAAGAACTGGTATTACATAATAAAGCAGATTTTCTTTCAGATGTTATTGAGCTTGAAGCTCAGATACGAGCTGATGAAGGTAAGAATGATGAATCCGAAAGACTGCCTTACAAAACTCTTGAACGTATCATTTTGCTTTGTGCCAATTCTAAGAAGTATGATGAATTTTCAAATCTTACCTTTGAACAGGCAGAAAGGCTTATTTCAAGCAGTCATATTATTACAGAAAATGGTTTCATAAAATGTGATAAGGAACTGGCCACTCTTATAAATGAAGTTGGAGGACAAATGGGGTATTATGACGAGAACAGCGACAGTATTTTTATTGAAAAACCTGAATATATTGCTGCTGCCCTCGCTGATAATTATGATGTTTCTTCGGAAACTGCTCCTATTGTAACCGACTATAAAGCCATTTTGTGTTATTCATATGTTTATGATCTGCTCTATGGCAGGGAGTTTATAAAGTATGCCTGCGATAACCATATCCCCTACGATGAAAATTATGCTGCTGAATATGAGAAATATCTGAAAAAGATAAAACTCACATTTAATATTAAGGCATATACGAAAAAGCGCAATATTTGCGGTAACAAGGTCAATTATTTCGATTATGCCTTTAATACAGTGGAAAACAATGAGCTTGTGCAGACCGCTTTAAATGCCGATGAGGAATATTCCGCAGAAATTGTGCTTGATGTCAATGAAAACTATACTGATGCAGAATTAACAGTCAAAGCACTGAACAAATATAAAAATTCCAGGCAGCTTCTTGATAAATCTGTTATCGAAATAATGCACGGAAACAATATACTTCTCTATATTTACGACAGTGGTAATTTCACAGCTATTGACAGTACATCATTCAGGAACCAGTTATTTGACTTTGACAAAATTTGGAGCGTCATACAACTGTGCTCACGTGAAGGAAGTCTCAAACGTGTTAATAACACAATTACCATTCCTCAGAAATATCTCGAAGAAATCGAACCAAATCAGAGGGAATATGCTGAACGTATGATATCCGAGCAATATTCACGAATGCTCAGAAATAGAAGGGTTAACCCACTTGTACAATCGTTGAATGATCTTAAAGTGGCTGCCGAACAGAATATGGAGGCTATTCAAAAGGAAAAGGCGGAAAAAGCAGCACTTAAGGCGGCTGCCCTTCAGGCAAGAGCAGGAAGAAAGCCCGGCATATCATTAAATGAAAATTCAGAATCAGAAAATAATGGAGGTTAAAAGAACTATGAAAGTATTTATTTATGGATTTAACAGGAATGCAGAAATATGTATTTACGGAATATCCGGCGAGGAAGAAACTGAAAAGTTTCTTACAAAGTTTTTTGCTGACAAAGGGTTATATCTGTTGTCAGAGGAAGAAAGAAAAAAATATAACACCGATGCCGAATATGCGGTCAGCAAAGAAAGCTATGAAGCTCTGGCTCAGAACATTGAGCGCATACAGGCAGCGCTTGATGCAATCGCTGATGATGTTATCAAAACAGAATGCGACCCGAATGAGGTTTACCAGATAGATGGGAAATGCTATGTAGTATAAAAAAATTCCCCATTGGGGAATTTGGAAAGGTTAGATATGCCATTAACTCATTCTGAAAATGAGAAAATCATTCAAAATAATATTGATGATCTATCATTTCAAAAAAGAATTGATTTATATATCAATGGACAATTGAAAGTTTTTGAAACCATATCATTAGGAAAATTTAATCTTCTTAAAGCGGTTGGAGCGAAAACTGACGAACTTACTGTGAATCAAAATGTAATACGAAATAGTATTTTACCAGAGCATTCAAGAACTGCTCATCATACATCGGGTCATAACATCACAATAGACGTAATTAAAAATTTGCCTGAATTTATAAGGAATCCCATATTAGTTATGAGGGGTAATCATCCAAATACTATTACATTAATCACAGAAATAAAAAATCAAGACAATCAGAACATTATTGTTCCAATTGCCTTAGATTTAAGAAGTACCGATAGCATAGTAAACAAAATATCAAGTATTTACGGAAAAAATAACATAGAAAACTATTTGAATAAGAAACTTGACAAAATTATTGCTTATGACAAAGAAAAAACAGATAAACTGTTCACGACTATAGGATACCAATTATCCAAAACGACTTCAGTTATCTGCTTTGATAATAGTATAGCATACTCAATGAAAAATGTCAAGTATCCGATTGAAAAAAAGGAGGATAAAACTTTGAATGAACAGGAAATGATGGCTCAGATTGAAGCCAAGCTTCGTCAGGAATTTGAGATGAAGTTTCAGAAAATGGAGCAGAAATTTGCAAGCCTTGAAGATCAGGTGCAGACAATAAACAAGTTTATGGCTGCTATGACTGAGGCGCAGGATCTAAGCAAAACTATGGCTGAAATCGAAAGTGTCACAAAGCAGATTACCGAATGCGACAAAGCAGCTTTTTACTGTTATGACAGGTTTACGGACAAGTTCTTTGCTCAGGGCAACGATTATCGTGAATGGCAGGAAGGACAGGCGGCAGAGAGCCTTAAAACTGCATTTGATATCAAGCAGATAATGTACGAAGGAGATAAGACCATTATCCCTATAGTATCATCTGATGGCGGTGCTCTTGGTGTAATTACTGCTGAAAAGGAAAATGGACTTTCGGAAAAGGAAATTGAGTTCTTCAAGCCTAACAGTCAGATAGTCAATACCATAGAGCTTGCCTTGAAAAAAGAGTTCGAGCATCAGGGCAGAATCACCGATGAGCTTACTCATCTCAAAAACAGACAGGGACTTAATGAATATGCGGCTGATACTATTTGCGGCAGAATAAACGATAATCTCCCCGTGAACATTGTAATGTGCGATATTGACCATTTCAAAAGCGTTAATGATACATACGGACATGATGCAGGAGACACTGTATTGCGAGATGTGGCAGCAATACTTCAGGAAGGCACACGCACCGGCTCCGATTGTGCTTTCAGATTTGGCGGCGAAGAAATGATACTTATTCTTAACTGCGAACCTGAAAAGGCTTACGAAATAGCAGAACGTCTGCGAATTTCCGTAGAAAATTCCGAACACACTGTAACAGCAGCTGATGGGCAGGAAAAGAATATAAGTGTAACTATTTCTATGGGAGTATATCAGATGGCTCCTGAAATAGAAATGACACCTGACAATGCAAGAGCTGTTTTTGATGCAGAATTTAAATGCGCTGACGAATTGGTCTATAATGCAAAGGAAACTGGCAGAAACAAGGTCGTTACCACTGCCGACATTATGGACAAGGTCATCGCACAGAGAGAAAAATCAGCTGAACAGGGTGAAAAATCAGTACATACCCCTCACAAGAATTATAAGATATTCGGCACTATTTCATATAAAGATATTGTCGATAAAAAGCGGATAAACGGAATAACTGCCGAACATATTGATTCTCTTACTGACAGCCTGAAAAAATCAGGCATAGACTTTTCAGGTATAAAAGATGAGACTACCGGGAAATATTCTGTTTCGGTTGACGGCTGGGACAACCTCAAAGCAGCGAGAAACATATACAACAGTATAAAATCACAATCTACTGCCAAGGAAGCGCTCACCAGTAATATAGAATATCAGCTTAATTTGCGTAAGGACTTTGGATATCTTACTCAAAACCAGTATGATACGCTTATGTCCGAAAAAATGACATAAGAGATACTTATATCAGCAAATTTGGCGAAGAATTTGACAGTACTAAGCTGGATAAAGTGATCAGCGAAATAGTCAGTGAATGTTGCCCGCTGGCTAAAGAAGTATCAGAAAAATTACAGTCACTTTCTGAAACAGAAAAAGATGAGATATTAAAAGCTCATGCTGATTTTGAAGCAACTGCTGATGAGTTTGATGAGGAAGAACTTCTTTCATACTCATTAAGTCAGGCAATCACCGATGAACGTAAAAGCACTAAGGAATTTTGTGCCGAATTAAAAGAAATAAATAATTGGGCTACTAAGGTAGAGCAAACAGCTGCTGAAAGAAGCCGCAATGATAACGAGCATGAGCAAATCAAGTAAAACAACTTTTCAGATAGCTTATATAACAGAATTCCCCATTGGGGAATAAAGAAAGAAGGTTGAAAAATGGGCGAATACAAGCGCTATACGGACGAGCAAATTGAACAGGCAAAAAACGCCGACCTGGTCGAGTTTGTGCGTTCACATGGATTTGATTGTGAAACAGTGGGAAAGGAAATTCACGTTAAGGGTTACGGCGGATTGTACATAAATCCCCAGAAAAACTTATTTACAATTTTTTCTCAGAGTAAGGCAGATGGTTCACCTGAAGGCGGAAAAGGGCCGTTGGCATTTTGCCAGAAAGTAATGGGAATGTCGTTTAAAGATGCTATGCAGTCTATTGTTGGTGATGCTGCGGAAGTAAAGCAATTCGTCCCCAAGAATACTGTCCCTCAGAAAGAACATCGGGAATTTATTATGCCCCAAAAATCGGATAACTGCAAGAAGGTATTTGCATATCTTATCAATCAACGCCGGATTGACCCGAAAATAATAAGCGATTTTGTAAATCAGGGAGTATTGTATCAGGGATATGCTCAATTCGGTCAGAACGTCGATGCTCCAAAGCACGAAAATGCTATCTTTCTGCATCTGAATGAAAATGGCGAGCCTTGCGGCGCCGATGTTCAGGGTATATATTCAGGCACAAGATTTAAAGGCATAGTCCCTCATGATGATACAGATAACGGATTTGTATATATCAAAGGAAATGCCAATACGGTTGATACTGTTTATCTTTTCGAAGCCCCTATTGACTTGATGTCATTTGTGGAGCTGCACCCTGAAATAGAAAATGCAAAGTTCGTTTCAATGGGTGGGCTGAAGCCCACAATCGCTATGCACTACATTGAAAGCAATATGACTGTTATATCGTGCGTTGATAATGATTGTGCCGGTCAGAAATTCAATGATAAGATCCTGAAAGAAAAAATGCAGGATTCGCTTTCTATGGCAGGCGGTTCCGATATAGACAAACGAACATTCACCGACCGGGAACCTCCGATAGAATACATAATTGCTGATATAAACGGTAAGCAGTGCAGCTTTTTCCTTTCGGCAGATGATTTCAAAGATGCAAAAAATTCAAAAGCGGAGATTGCGCAATCCTCTTTTATTTGGGCAAACCGCAGCAATTTCCGGGTGAATCGTGAATGTGCCGAAGCCGGAGTAAAGGACTTTAATGACCTTTTAAAGCTTACAAAAAGCGGGAATTTTGCGCAAGAGGTGAAAAAGGTTACTGAATGGTCAGAAAAAGCACAGGAAAAAGCACAAATGCGCTCACAGGAACGGAGTGCGGTTATAAGTAAATAGATGTGGAGGTAATTCAATGTCACAGTCCAAAAAAGAAAATCTGCATAAAAAGATATATTACCCAGACTGTCGGGCGTATCCATCAAAAGATGCTGTGCTTGCTGATATGAAAAAGCGCAGAGATCGGCTCAGACAGCTTGTCGGATACGCTGAAAAGGAACTTGATACACTTAAATCCGCAGAATCGTTTATTTCTGCAAGAATATGCGATATCGAAAATGATATAAGGAAAGGGAAAATATAATTATGGAACAGAAGAAGTCATCAGAAAAGGTCAACAAGCTTGCAGCGCTTAAGGCAGAACAGACAAAAAGGCTTGCGGCAGTTGCGGCAGCGGAAGCAAAGGCAAAGGCTATTGCCGAAAAGATTGAAGCAGAAGAACGCAAGCAGCACGAAAAGGAAGTCAAGGAACTTGATACACTCTGCAAAAAGAATAAGATATCCTATAAGCAGATAATATCTTTTTGCAAGTGCATTTCTGAAAAAGGCTTTACTGTCAATGACATCATATCACTTATCAGTGATGATAACAAACCCAAGGAGGAAAAATCAGAATGAGAAACGTTGTAATACTTACAGGCAGACTTACGGTGGACCCCGAACTTCGGCAGACTCCTGCCGGCAAATTCGTATGCAGCTTCAATATTGCCGTTCAGCGTGACAAATCACCCGAAGAAACTGATTTTATCAAGGTTGAAGCTTGGAATAATACAGCTCAGTTTTGCTCGAAATATATCCACAAGGGCCAGCTTGTAGATATTTTGGGCACACTTCGCAGCAGTAAGTGGGAAGATGCCAATAAGTCCGTACACAATGAAAGGACTGTATTGATAAAAGAAATTTCATTTGCCCCTACAAATAATCGTAAGCCACAGAAAAGCGAGCAAAAGAGTGATTTTAACAATCCATTTGCTTCACATGAAATGGAAGATTTTACTGAGGTCGATACTGACGATCTTCCATACTGATTCCCCAAAACGTTGACAGGAGGCATAAGATATGAATAATATCATAGGAAATACCCCTTACCGTAATATTCAGAACAAAAAATATATTGACAGCACAGCCGAATATATCGGAAAGCTTGCGGATTTTCTTGATAAGGAGCAAATCCCATATTCGGGACGAATAAGCGATTATAAAGCCACTATTACAGTAAGCGGCGATGAAAATTTCAAAAGAGCAAGCGAAATCCTCGATAAGATAAAGGCGGAAAATCCCCGCCGATTTATCGGAAACACTCAGTACAAGTATATAAGAGACAAACGCATAATTTCAATGGACGCTGATGTCGTTGATAAAATAGCTGCACGTCTCGATTCTGAGCATATAATGTACTCAGGCATTGTTGAAGGTGAAAAGGGCAGAATTACGGTCAGCGGCTCAGAAATCGAAGCTTTGGTTAAGGGCTATATTGAGCAGGAAAGAAACGGCTATGCAAAGGTTTCCTTTGAAATATCCCTTACATCTGATGCTTTTGATGAGATTTATTATTTAAGTGATAAAAGCGGAAACGCATATTATGATACTGACGGCGTTGTACCTACATTCAATTACGTTGATGATGCAGCGGAATATGCCAAGGCACATAACATTTCTATCTCCACTGATGAAGCTCAGATAAATCAGTGGAGAGAAATTGAACGTGCTGACAAGATAAGACACGATAATGCAAAGCTTGTTACCTCGTTTCCAAGAATGGGCAACGATTATCCTGACCATTTTACATACAATTCAGATGGAAACAGTTTTGAGTGGATATATTATAATCCTGATGGCAACTTTGGTGAAGGAGAATTTGTATGCAAAGCTATATATGAACAGGATATCATCGCTGCATATAATGCCAAAATCAGTGCAGCTGACGAAACAACAGGCAGGAATGAATTTATATATTCTCTTTTCAGTTCTTGTGAGGAATATATAATAAGCTCTGACACAGAAGCGTTTACATCTGCGGCAAGAAACTATATAAACAAGCCCGAAAACACACTTGAATTTTATGGTATTGCCGAGAACAGCAGCAATATCACAGCTGTTGACAGACTGATTTCTGCACTGGAAGAAAAAAGTTCTGCTGTCCGTTCCGCCGAAGAAAGCCGCAATAATTCTGTTATCAATGAACAGAGTGATAATATCGCTATCGAAGGACATATCGGAACTTGGTATGTCATTGACAGTGATATTATAGACGGCAAAAAGATGTATCTTCTTGAAAATGAAATATACGGCGATGAATCAGCCTGCATCATAGTTGATGAATATAAAAACGTTATTATGGCTGACGTGTGGAACGGCTTTGAAGAATACTATGATAAAAATTCCCCAGTGGGGAACATCGTTCACGATGACAATCTCAGCTTATCCGAAAGGCTGTATAATATTGCCAGTCAGGAGCTTGAAGAATATGAAAACAGCCTTGATACTGCCGAAAAAGCAAAAGCAGCGGCATATGAGCTGACTGTTAAGCGTGATATATTGGCTTATATTGAATTTGACCTTTCCTCTGATATTGCTGATCCTGATGTACAATCTGCTATAGAAAATCTTATTAAAACAGGTTCTCCGCTTTCGGTATATTATAACGAGTGGCTGAAAAATGAATATGACAATCGTATGGAAGCTGTACGAATGACTGCGGCAGATGTTCATAGAACGGAGATACAGCATAAAGAAGAACGTACAACAGAATTTCCTGCGGCTACTCCCTCAAAAATCGCTCTTATTACCGTTCATCAGTATGATTCACAATACACGAAATCTATCGAATATCTTTCTCTTTCTGATGCTATAAGGCAGATGAATGAATTGAAGTACACTGCTTTCTCGGAAATGGGTGAGCAGATCAGCGCTCCACGTGCAGCAGAGATTGAACAGGGAAATGATAAATGGGTATATAGCCTTGAATTTGACCTTGATTACAATACGGTAATGATTTACACATCTACTGATGACTATATCAATATAGGAATTGAAGAGGCATTGAGCATAGTCAGCAATCACAGCGAAGAAGAAATTATTTCAGAACTCAAAAAGGTTGCTGAAAAGAAAGAAAAACAGGCTCTCGAAAGATCCGTTGAAGAAGGCATTATCGGCTCAATGGGATATTCCATTGATGAAATGGATAAGGCTTTTGAAGCAGAAAACAGCAGAACAGACTATGGCAATAAACTCGCAGACAATGGAGTATTCATTGGTAATTCTGAAAAGGAAATTGAAAATTCCCCAGTGGGGAACTATGATGAAGAACTTAAAAAAGCGGCTGAATATCTCAAAGCTTACAATGAGAGAGAATTTGATATTTCTCCCGATGATGAGCCTTTTACAGCAGATAATCTCAATCATATTGGTTTGGGATATACAGAACTCGGTGACAATGCCGATTATAGCTTTGAAGTTGAAGCAGACCTTGAAAAGTATGAGGTGCGGTATTTTCTTGACGAAAAGCTTGTAAAAACGGATAAATATAATTCTTTGAAAGAAATGAATGAACAGGAGCTTTCAAATCTTGAGTTTGACTATTTTGTCAGCGAAGGAAATGAGATGCTGGATAAAATGATTGAATCAGGTGAAATGATTATTCCTGATGTGAAAAAAACAGATGTACAGAAAATAACAAATGAAAAAAGCAGCTATATGATCGTTGATGATGTTCGTCACGCTATCAACGAGCTTTACAACGGCACGGCAGCAGAAGCGTATGACTGGGAAAGCTATCATTCAGCTTTTATGTCTGTTCTCAATGCCAATGTTCATAATGATATTTCTTTACCGCTGTACAAATCGGCAGCCGAAAAAATTCTCCTTGCTGCTCAGGCTGATTTGGGAATGATTACTGACAATGAGTATAAAAATGCCCTTTCCTGCCTTGATATGGTCCTTAAAAATGGTCAAATGCTTGAAAATCCCAAGGAGCAGGAGATTGAGCAGTTTTCATTCTTTAGTGCCAAAAATCATTATGTTTCAATGGACGAAATAAATCCGTCAAAACATAGAGATGCCGAAAATGACAATTCTCCTAAGCCTGAAAACAAGGAAAGCACTGCTTTAAAAAGCGACTATACCATAAACGAAAGCAATTATGGGGATTTTGGCGGAGATAAGACACGCTGTCAGAACAATATCGCTGCTATACGCCTTTTGAAACAGGTGGAGAGTGAAAAGCGCAGTGCTACCCCCGAAGAACAGCAGATACTTGCAAAATATATTGGTTGGGGTGGCTTGGCAAATGCTTTTGATAGCAGCAAGAACGACTGGAGTAAAGAATATGCGGAGCTGAAAAGGCTTCTCACGCCGAAAGAATATGCTTCTGCAAGGGCATCAACACTCAATGCACACTTTACAAGCTATACAGTCATAAACTCGATTTACTCTGCTCTTGAAAATATGGGATTTAAGGGTGGAAAGATTCTTGAACCGGCACTCGGAACGGGAAATTTTTTCGGTTCTATGCCCGAAGAAATGCGTAATAACTCCAAGCTTTCAGGTGTTGAGTTTGACAGCATAACAGGACGTATTGCAAAGCTTCTTTATCCCTCTGCAAATATTCAGATAAAGGGCTATGAAAATACAACTTTTGAAAACAACAGCTTTGACATTGCGGTCAGCAATGTGCCGTTTGGCAGCTATAAAGTCAATGACAAGGACTATAATAATCAGAATATGTATATTCACGATTATTTCTTTGCCAAAACTCTTGACAAAGTACGCCCTGGGGGAATAGTAGCATTTGTGACCTCAAAGGGTACGCTTGACAAGGAAAGTCCCGAGGTCAGAAAATATCTTGCTGAACGTGCAGAACTGCTCGGTGCGATACGTCTGCCGAATACAGCGTTTAAGCAGAACGCAGGAACAGAAGTCACATCTGATATTATTTTCCTGCAAAAGCGAGAAAATCCTGTCAGCGTAGAGCAGAACACACCTGAATGGGTATTCAAGGATATCCTTGAAAATGGGATTGCTGTAAACAAATACTTTGCTGACCACCCTGAAATGATACTTGGTGAAATGGTGGAGGGCAATAAGCTGTACGGAAATCAAGCCAATGCCACTATGTGTGTTCCGATTGAAGGTGCGGACCTTAAAGAACAGCTTGCTGTTGCAATTCAAAATATTAAAGGTGAATACAACGAAGCTGTCAAATTATCTGAACGTGAAAATGCTTCTCACCTTGATACAGTACCCTGTCCTCCTGATGCTCCGAAGTACGGTTATGTCATTTCTGATGATACACTTTACTATCACGAAGCAGAAGACACTATGGAACGTGTAAATGATGAGAAAAACATTGACCGTATCAAAGCTATGACACAGCTCAGGGACAGTGTTCACGAGCTTCTTGACCTGCAGATAAACAACTACAATGGCGACAATGAGGTCAAAATATCTGAGGCACAAAATAAACTCAGCAAAGATTATGATGATTTCGTTGAGCTTTTTGGTCGGATCGGACAGGCTGAAAACAAAAAAGCATTTGCAAATGATAACAGCTATCATCTTATAAAAAGTCTTGAAAAGACTGATAACAGCGGAAATTTCATTGGAAAAGCTGATATATTCAGTAAAAAGACCATAAATCCGCAGATCGTAATAGATCATTGCAATAATGCACAGGACGCACTTATTCTTTCGCTTTCAGAAAAAATGCGTGTTGATATGGATTATATGTCGATGCTTACCGACAAATCCGAAAGCGAACTTGTAGCAGAACTTGGAGACAAGATTTATCAGAATCCTCAGAAAAATATGCGCTGGGAAAGTGCTGATGAATATCTTACAGGCAATATCAGAGCTAAGCTTGCAGCTGCTGAAGAAGCAGGACTTGAACGCAATATCGAAGCCATCAGAGCTGTTATGCCGCAGCGCATAGAAGCTGCTGATATATCTGTCAAGCTTGGTTCAGCATGGATAGATCCTGAATATATACGGCAGTTTATACTTGAAACACTTAAACCTGATTTTCAGACACGCAACAGCATTGAGGTGATATATTCCGAGGCCACTGACAAGTGGAAAGTCGAAGGTTATCAGCATAGTTATGGCAATACTCTTGCCACTGAGACTTACGGTACTTCCGATATGAATGCGTATGAAATAATCGAAGTGTCACTAAATATGAAAAAGGCAGAAATCAGAGAACGTGTAAAAGATGAAAATGGCATTGAAGTCAAAGATGAAAAGGGCCGATATGTTTTAGCTGTAAATCAGGATAAAACAATGGTAGTTCAGTCTAAACAGGACGAGCTGAAAAAGAAATTTAAGGATTGGATTTTTGCAAACCCTGAACGAAGAGAAAAACTTACCAATCTCTATAATGAAAAATTCAATTCCGTAAGGCTCAGAGAATATGATGGTTCACACCTGCACTTTGTTGGAATGAACTCAAATATAGCTCTTAAACCCCATCAGAAAAATGCAGTTGCACGCAGCCTTTACAGCAATGGAAATACTCTCATTGCCCACGAGGTCGGTGCCGGCAAAACATTTGAAATGGTTGCTATAGCAATGGAGGGCAAGAGACTCGGACTTCACAGCAAACCACTTATAACTGCTCCAAATGCACTTACAGAACAGTGGGGCGATGCTTTCCGCACTCTTTACCCAAATTCAAACGTACTTGTGGCAACAGAGAAAGACTTCAAGCCTGAAAATCGAAGAGATCTTTTTGCAAAAATCGCAACAGGTGACTGGGATGCTGTGATAATCGGGCATTCTCAGTTTGATATGATACATCTATCCCGTGAACGAGAGCTTGAGACACTTTACAGCGAAGTAGATAAGCTTGAAGCGGCACTTGATGAAATCAGTGCAACATCAAATAAAGGATCATATTCCGTAAAGCAAGTAGAACGTGCTATAAAATCTTATACAGATAAAATCCAAAAGCTCCTTGAAAAAACTCCTAAAGAAGATATGCTTTGCTTTGAGCAGCTTGGTATCGACAAAATTTTTGTTGATGAATCCCAGGCATACAAAAACCTCGATACTCCTACAAAAATGCAGAATGTATCAGGTATAGGCAGCGGCGGTTCGGGCAGATCTATGCAGCTTCTGATGAAGTGCCGATATCTTGACGAAGTGACAGGCGGCAAGGGCGTAATTTTTGCCAGCGGAACGCCTATAAGTAACTCAATGTCCGAAATGTACACACTTATGCGGTACTTACAGGCTGATAAGCTCAGGGAGCTTGGAATAAACAGTTTTGACCGTTGGGCATCTATTTTCGGTGAAACAACCACATCAATGGAACTGTCACCCGAAGCAAACGGCAAGTATCAGATGAAAACACGTTTTGCCAAATTTCAAAATCTGCCCGAACTGATGAACATATTCAAAGAATGTGCCGATATTAAAACGGCAGCAACATTGAATCTTGACAGACCTGATTTTGAAATGCACAATATCAATGTTCCTGCAACAAAAATGCAGTCAAAGATGATAAAGAACCTTGGGGAACGTGCAAAGCTTATCCGTGCAGGAGCAGTGGATCCTACCGAGGATAATATGTGCAAGCTTACTGTTGACGGCAGAAAGATAGGACTTGACCAAAGGTGTATGAATCCATCACTGCCTGATGACCCAAATTCTAAGGTAAATGTGTGCATAAACAATGTTTTTGATATTTGGAAGCAGACGGCTGAAAAGAAAAGCACTCAGCTCATATTCTGCGACCTTGCAACACCACAGGCTGCTGTTAATGAAAATACATATACATTGTATCGAAAGGACACTAAAGGCGAATATGCACCTGTTTACAGTGCAAAGCTCGGTCAGAAAGATACGGCTGATAAGATTTTCAAAAAGCTTACCGGCAGTAAACCACCTAAGAATTTCAAAGCAGGAGGTGTATTTGATGAAGATATCATAATGATTCACACTGTGGATTATGACACAATGACTGCAAGCAATAGTGCTGTAATAGCTTCAAGCGGAAAAATCTCAGAAATTCCTGAGGAGACGTGGTCAAAGCTGCACCATTCTCCTACCGAAGCCTTTGAATCTGAGCGTAAATTCTGTGTTTATGATGATATCAAGCAAAAGCTTGTGGCGAAAGGTGTTCCCGAAAAGGAAATAGCTTTTATCCACGATGCGGATACAACCGAAGAAAAGCAAAAGCTTTTTGCAAAGATGAATAAGGGCGAAATCCGTGTAATGATAGGCTCTACACAGAAATGCGGTGCGGGAATGAATGCACAGGAGCGAATGATAGCTCTGCACGACCTTGACGCACCGATGCGCCCATCGGATATGGAGCAGCGCCACGGACGAATTATCCGGCAGGGCAACACTAACACTAAAGTTGATATTTATCGCTACACGACCGACAAGACATTCGATGCTTACCTATATCAGATGCTTGAAAACAAGCAGAAGTTTATCAGTCAGATTATGACCGATAAGTCTCCGGTTCGTTCCTGCGAGGACGTGGACGAAATTGCGCTTGATTATGCAGAAGTAAAGGCCCTCTGCGCAGGCAATCCCCTTATCAAGGAGAAAATTGATCTCGAAACTGAAATAACCAAGCTTAATGTATTAAAGTCCTCTTTCCTTTCCCAGAAATACGCTGTTCAGGATAAAGCATATACCATACTTCCACGGGAAAAGTCGGTTAAGGAGACTTATATTGACAAGCTGAAAAAAGATGTGGAGTTTGCTGAAAAAGAACAGCCTTTACAGAATGAGGACGGTAAGAACTATTATCCCGTCACTGTGGGAGATAAGAAGTATCACGAAAAAGATGCGGCAGGAGAAGCTATACGTCAGGCTATTCTTGATAATAAGGATATATTGCAGGGTAAAGAAGTACATATCGGTTCTTACCGTGGCTTCGAAATGACTGCTTTCCTCGATGTTTTCAGTAAGAAAATCAAAGTAAATCTGCAAGGTGCAACAAATCATTACGGTGAGCTTAATATGGATATAAACGTAAAGGCCGGTGGTAATATTATCAGGCTTGATAACGTAATTAACAGTATTGGCATTACCCTGATGAAAGAGGAGGAGGGACTACAGGCGATATGTGCAGACATTGAGCAAGCAAAAGCTGCTGCCGATGCTGTATTTCCTCAGGAGCAGGAGCTTGCAGCCAAAGAAAAAAGACTTGAAGAAGTCAATGCACAGCTTGCTTCTATCAAGGTTAACACACAGGACAGAAGCTCTGAGCTTTACGCTGCGCTTGTAGATATATGCCCGGCTCTTCAATACAGCAAAGAATTCCACTGCAAGTATGAAGCAGGAGAGGGAATAGAACCTCTTTGTATTGAGCGAAATGGTGATGTTGTATTTGTCGCACACACCTATACTCAGAACGGCGATCTGATGTACGATCCTGCAATAGAATTTTATTTTGATAGTAAAAATCAGAAAGCTGAAGCTCTTTCCTATGAATTAAGCGGAATGGGAATGTATCAGGACTTCCGTGACGGAAATCTGCCGAATGAAAAAGCAGATGTTGAGGAAATGGCGCTTGAGACAATGTTCCCGAATATCAAGGATTATAACTATAAGCTTGTTGATACTGACCTTGATGCTGAGATTGATGAAAATGAGAGGTGTATGGCTGAAAAAGAAATGAGCAGATAATTTAAAATAAAAGCATCCAAAGCAACGTGTTTTGGATGCTTTTATTTTTATCATTCGGATTCAATATGTCATTTTGTCCACATTCCGATTTTCCGCATATGGCTATTTAAAACTCAGAAAGTCCACATTCTGATTTACCGCATATGGCTATTCAGAGTGCAGAAAGCCCACATTCCGATTTTCCGCATATGGCTATTCAGAGTGCAGAAAGCCCACATTCTGATTTTCTGAATGTGGATAATTTAATTTTGAAAAGGTGAATATTTTGTGATATAATCTTAAAGTCTGCGAACATTGACGGAACAGGAAAGGATAGAAATATGAATTATTTTCTGAAAAAAGATATGACATTTAAAGAGTGGCTGATATACTGGTTTGAGACATACTCCAGACGAACTGTAAAGCGTTCTACAGCAGTTTCCTATAATGGATATATAAACGGACATATCATTCCTGAAATTGGCTCATACACGCTGTCAGAGCTTAATACGGATATCTTGCAGCGTTTTATAAATGCTCAGTCTGATAACGGCAGTCTGAAAGGCGGTGGTTTATCTCCCAAAACATTACAGAATATAAATCGAATGATACATAAATCTCTGGACAAAGCAATCGAGCTTGAGCTTATTCCCAAAAATTATGCATCTTTTGTTGAGATACCCAGTGTAGAAGAAGTCGAGATGAGAGTGCTCACCGTTAATGAGCAGAATTTGCTTGAAGCTGAGCTGTCGAGGAGCAGCGAGAAGCTTGCCTTTGGTGTTTATCTCAGTTTGACCCTTGGAATCAGACTCGGAGAAGTTTTGGGACTTCGTTGGTCTGATATTGACACACGAAAGGGGATAATACACATACGTCGCACAGCGAATCGCCTTCCAAGGATTGACGGAAAAGGAACAGAGATTGTTGTGGGTACACCAAAATCCAAAAAATCAGTAAGAGACATTCCAATCAACGAGAAATACTGTGAAAAGCTCTTGGAGCATTGGGCAAATACAAGTGTAATAATGCGAAAGCCGCCCGATAAAAATGACTACTTGTTCCGTTCATCTATCGGAGGGCCTGCTGAACCTAAGACTATGCAGGAAACTTTTAAGCGGATAACCAAAGAAGCAGGCATAGATGATGCTAATTTCCATTCGTTGCGGCATACATTTGCGACCAGAGCCATCGAAAAAGGAGCCGATGTAAAGACACTTAGCGTTATCCTCGGTCATTCAAGCGTGAATATTACGCTAAACCGCTATGCCCACGTTCTTGACGAACAGAAAAGAAAAACAATGAATATGCTCCTCGGAGAATAAAAAATCACAGAGCAGGACTGTTCCACTGCTCTGTGATACGCAGACATTATAGTTTTAATTCGGTCGTTTCTCCGAACTCTTTAATTAAAAAATCATATGTTCCAAATGATATATCGACATAATCTAAAACAAGGTCATATTCTAAAGGAATTTTATATAGTCTTAATTTTGCTGCATCAGATTCATTGTAAATCCAAAAAGGGCTATCCACTTCGTGAAATAAAAAATAATCCCCTTGTAAGATATCACAATTATCACAGCAGTTTGCTAAATATGTATATCCTGCAAATTTTGAATATCTTTCCTTATAATTAAAATTATTTTGAAGATATGCTAAAATCTTATCGGGAATGGGAGCAATGTGTGAAGCTATATGAACTTCTCCACCCTTATTATAATATACCCCACTATCCTCATCTTCAGAAAAATGGAAATAGCTTTCTATTCCATAGCCAATAACTCGTGTATTGCCTTTGCATTTATAACAGGTCTGTTCTGCTTCAACAATATATAGATGGTTACATAAAATCCAGAAATCATCGGATGCTGAAATCCACCTTTTAAATTTGTAGTAGTTTTTTTCACTTGGAACATACCATTTCTTTAAATCATTATTCCACCAAGCCCCTAAAGCCTTAGCTTGATCTTTTTCAGCATAAGGAACATTTAACAATACAGCCATCATTTCTACCCCTAAATAAAAAAAGGACTATGCTTTTAAGCAATAATCCTAATACTTGATGCCGCAGACCAGACTTGAACCATCTTGAACCGGTACGGAAGTTAATCCGAGGGCTTTTAAACCCCTTGTATCTGCTAATTCCACCACTGTGGCTAAAAAAACGCTTGACAATTAAAAAGATATGTAGTATAATGTAATGGATAAAACAAATGCACCCACACGTTGAAAGCAGTCTGCAAACTACTTTCAACGCATCATCAAACAGATTAACACAAAATCTGAATGACTTAGTGAATGCCATTTATTATCCTGAACTTAATTATACAGGATTATAATACATTTGTCAAGCTGTTCAAGCGAAAATCTGTTTGGTAAAAAGTGCAGATTTTCAGATGTTTGAACAGCTTGATTTTTATTTGGTTGCGGAGGCAGGATTTGAACCTACGACCTTCGGGTTATGAGCCCGACGAGCTACCGAGCTGCTCCACTCCGCGATATTTTAAGCACTTTACCTGAGTGCTTAATTATTATAGCACAATAATGCTCACTTGTCAATACCTTTTTGAAAAAAATTTTTCAACGCAAAAAATACCATATACTATATAAATATGCGCCCTGTTTGACTTTGCTCCTCAGCCGCCGTAGCAGATATGTTCGCTGCGGTCTATCCTGTGTTCTATGCTCATTTCTCCGAAGCCGAAAAGGGCATAAAAGGGCTTGATGTTGTCGCCGCCGCTTACGATGCCGTTTTCCACACTCAGGTCGGATATCCATGTGCAGTCCACATAATACCACTGACCGTCCAGCGCAACAGCGTTCCATGTGTGATTTGCGGGAGCTTCCGCCAGCTGCGCTCTGCTGTAGCCCTCGCTGGAGGAGCCGCCTTTAAGGTAAAGGCAATATATCCCCTGACTGTGGCACAGCGCCGAATAAAAATTGGCAAAGCCGCCGCAGGTGGTTTTCATTCCGTTGTTCAGTATGGCCTCAAGAGATATTATGCTCAGATCTGCGGAATTATGCGCCGCATCATGATCATATGCGATATTCTGCCCCGTCCACATCGCAAGGGCATATGCCTTGCTGTAATCATCGGTGCAGCCGTCGCATACGGAATCGGATATGGCTTTTATCTGCATCATTATCTCAGCCGCAGTTTCATCATCGCCGCTTTCGGTGATATAGAGCCTGCAAAGCTCGGGGGCGGGGACTGTGGGGTTAAGGGCAAGGTACTCGTTTATGTCGATAACGCTCTCGATAGGCTCAAAAGTGCCGTATGGCGTGGTATATTCGCTTTTGTCGTTTATGACCTGAGCAGGAGCATATGCCGCAAAGCACTTTTCCTTTGCCCTTGTCTGCTTTGCCTCATAGACCGCTTCACGGTCGGAAGGATACACCTCGGGGGTTCTGTTTACATAAACAATGGCAGCAGAAATGGCTGCGGCTGTGAGAAGCAGCGCAATAACAGCAATTATTAAGTTAAGATCGCTTTTTTTGATCTGCTTCATTTTTCAGCCTTTCTGCATAATTTCATTTGCTATACTAAGGATCTGTCATAAGTTGCAATAATTTTTGATAAATACCTATGATTATTCTACACGGCAAATATTATTTCAATATGAATATGCTGAGTAGTTTTTGGAAAATTAAGCTTAACAAGCCTATTTCCTGCGCTGATGCACAAAATATCATCTTTCGGGAACAAATAAGCTATTGTACATATATGCTTTTTAAGTTATAATTATAGCAATGTAAATTTTCTTCCGCACCCCTTGACTTAAAGTCGGCTTTAAGTATTACAATATTATACAAGGGCATGATATATCGTGCTGTACTATAACAATGTAATTTAAACAGGAGGAAAATTTATGCTGCTTGAAAAGATCAACAAACCTTCGGATATCAAAACCTTTACCGCTGACGAGCTTAACACCCTTGCGGGCGAGATGAGAGATGCACTTCTCTTCAAACTCAGCAGGCACGGCGGTCACTGCGGCCCCAATCTGGGCATGGTGGAAGCTGTAATTGCTCTGCACTATGTTTTCGACTCACCTGTTGATAAAATGGTGTTCGATGTGTCTCACCAGAGCTATTGCCACAAGATGCTCACAGGAAGAAAGGACGCTTTCCTTTACGCTGACCATCTGGACGATGTTTCGGGATATACCGAGCCTTCCGAGAGCGAGCACGACTTCTTTACTATCGGTCACACCTCCACTTCTATAAGCCTGGCAAGCGGTCTTGCAAAAGCCCGTGACCTTAAAGGTGAAAAGGGCAATGTTATCGCAGTTATCGGCGACGGCTCACTCAGCGGCGGAGAGGCTATGGAAGGTCTCGACTTTGCAGGCGAGATGAAGGGCAATTTCATCATCGTTGTAAATGACAATGATATGTCCATTGCCGAAAATCACGGTGGTATCTACAAAAACCTCAGGCTGCTGAGAGAAACCAAGGGAAAGAGCGAATGCAATCTTTTCCGTGCAATGGGTCTTGACTATGTTTTCGTTGAGAACGGCAATGACATTCCCTCGCTTATTGATGCGTTCAGATGCGTTAAGGACAGCACAATTCCTGTTGTAGTCCACATCGTTACCGAAAAGGGCAGAGGATACGCTCCCGCTGTGGCAAACAAGGAGCAGTGGCACTGGTGTATGCCCTTTGACCCCGAGACAGGCAAGCCCCTTTTCACCGCTGACGGTGAGGATTACGGCACAATAACCGCTGACTTCCTTATGAAGAAGATGAAAGCGGACAAGTCCGTATGCGCCATAACCTCGGGCACTCCCATGGTAATGGGCTTTGATGCCCAAAAGCGCAAAGAGGCAGGCAGCCAGTTCATCGACGTGGGCATTGCCGAGGAGCACGCCGTTGCTCTTGCATCGGGAATTGCCGCAAACGGCGGAAAGCCCTTCTACGGCGTTTACAGCTCATTCGTTCAGCGCACCTATGACCAGATGTCCCAGGACCTCTGCATCAACAACAATCCCGCTGCTATTGCAGTGTTTGCTGCTTCCGTTTACGGAATGAACGATGTAACTCACCTTGGAATTTTTGATATCCCAATGCTGTCAAATATCCCGAACCTTGTATATCTTGCTCCCGTTACCAAGGAAGATTATCTTGCCATGATAGACTGGGCTGTTGAACAGAACGAATACCCCGTTGCAGTCCGTGTTCCCGCAAGCGTTATCTCCGACGGAAAGCCTGTAGCAAAGAATTTCAGCAAGCTCAACAAGTATGAAGTCACCGAGCAGGGCAGCAGTGTGGCAATAATCGCACTGGGCAGCTTCTACGGTCTCGGTCAGCAGGCAGCAAAGGCTATTGAGAGCAGAACAGGCAAAAAGCCCACTCTCATAAATCCCTATTTTATCACAGGCACAGACGATGAACTGCTGGAAAAGCTGGAAGCAGACCACTCCGTTGTTATCACTCTGGAGGACGGTATCCTGAACGGCGGCTTCGGCGAGAAGATCGCACGCTTCTACGGCAATTCCGATATGAAGGTGCTGTGCTACGGTCTCAGGAAAGAATTTCTCGACAGATATGACGCAGGTGAGGTAATGAAAGCAAACCGCCTCACTCCCGATCAGATCGCCGAGGACGTTATAAATACACTTTAAAATTCAGTATGGCGGAGAAACCGTCCTGCTGACGAAAGGACGGTTTCTTATGTCAAATCCATACCTTCCCAAGTGGGAATATATCCCCGACGGCGAGCCGAGAGTTTTCGGCGACCGCATATACGTTTACGGCTCCCACGACAACGCAGGCTCGGACAGCTTCTGCGACTATGTGCTCAAATGCTGGAGCGCTCCCCTTAACGATCTGTCAAAATGGACATGCCACGGCGAGATATTCCGCACAAAAGCCGAGAAAGACCGTCCTGCCAATACCGACTGGACAGGGGAGAACAATCAGCTTTTTGCTCCCGATGTTGTGGAAAAGGACGGCAAGTACTATTTATATGCCTATATCATCAACGCCACAGGCTGCGTAGGCGTAAGCGACCGTCCCGAGGGGCCTTTCAAGCTCCTGAGCAAATATAAATACACCGTTCCCGATGAGATATGCTGTAACGGCTGGTTCATCGACCCGGGCGTGCTTGTTGACGACGACGGCAGAGTATATATCTACTGCGGCTTTGAACGCTCCTTTATGGCGGAAGTTTCCCAGAATATGTACGAGATAAGCGGCGATACCGTTATCGAGCACATTATCCCCATAGTTCCCGACAAGGAGCATGGCTTTGCGGAAAATGAAAGCCTGTTCTTTGAGGCCTGTTCGCCGAGAAAAATAAACGGCACATATTATCTCATCTATTCACCAAAGCAGGGAAGCCGCCTTGCATATGCCACCTCCGATAAACCCACAGGCCCGTTCACATACCGTGGCTATATCGTGGATAACGGCGTTGACTACCCGGGCGGAAACGACCACGGCTCCGTTGCCTGCATAAACGGTCAGTGGTACATATTCTACCACAGAATGACCAACGGCACTATAATGTCAAGGCGTGGCTGCGTGGAAAGAATCGAAATTCTCCCCGACGGCACTATCCCGCCCGTGGAAATGACCTCTCTCGGATTTGAAGAGGCACTCAATCCTTATGAGATAACTCCCGCTGATATTGCCTGCGTACTTAAAGGCGGCGCAACCATCATCGAAAAGAATGTGTTTGAGAGGGTCATAATCAATATCACAGACGGCTGCGAAATAGGCTACAAATATTATGATTTCGGCGATGACTTTACGGGAAAAAATATGGAATTTTCAGCTGATATCATCGGCTGCGGCTGTGACTGCACCGTTCACATCTTTGCGGACGATGAGGAGATAGGCTCCTTTGATGTGGGCAGAAACGGCGGAATCATCACCTGCCCCGTAAAATGCGTAACTGGAAGGCACGCTGTATATTTAAAGGTATCATCACCCTACAGCGGCTGGACAGGGGAGTATTTCAAGGCAAGAGATCTGTTCAATCTCCGCTCATTTGTGTTCATGAAATAGAAGCTCAGCAGACTATTAAAAGAGCCGGCACAAATAAACACAAAGGTAAAAAGTTTAGTCCACCTTTTCAAAGGTGGCAGGGGTCAAGGGGGCGGCGCCACCTTGTCGCCCTTGCCGCAGTGGTAAACTACGTTTACCTACGAAATCCGTTCGTTTGCGGTAAGAATAATCAAACCGACAGCGGACAAATAAGAAAATCCATAAAGCCGCCTGCACCGAAAATTCAAAGTCTCACAAATGATAATAATATCTCAAATAAACTAAAAACTTTATTATGCAGCCGGCTTGAAACTGAGAGATGTTCCGTCAGGAACGGCGATTTCAGTTTCCGCCGATAGGCGCAGGTACGGACATATCTGCATACCATTTTAATCTGTCCGTACCTAATGCAAAGGAGACACCACCAGGTGGGAAGTATTAACCAAAGGTTAATTAAACTAAAGCAAGGGCAAAAAACGGCTTTCCCCTTCCCCCTGATGGTTTCTCCGTGCCTTTGCAAAAGGCAAGCACTCCTCTTCCTTACACCCCTATTCCCATCCGTTTTTTATCCCCCTACATTTTGCTTGCCGCCGTGTCCGAACCCCGTTCATCTATTTGCACTCACTTATATAGCCACGTTTACGGACTTTGCTTCACCCCGTTCTTTTATTTGCTGTTCTTTTTTTATATGAGAGCAATTTTATAAATGTGTGCTTTTACCGCCGTGTATTTCATTTGTGGATTGGCTGACAGTTTTTTCTCAACATCGACCTAAAGATATACTATATAAAATACAAAATAACATGACATGAAAAAATTCCCGTGGATTTTGTCCCACAAGCGGGGGAAAATTTGAAAAAAGGGCTTGACAAAACGATTTCTATATGTTATGATAAAAATACCTCTTTATGGGGTTTATTTTTTTGCGCTTATTTTTGGCGCACCCCCATGGACGGGCATTCCGTCAGAGAGGGAGGCAGTGGAAAGAATTTGTCTTTCCTAAACAGTATTAACAGGAGGTGCCGATATGAGAGTAAAGGTAACATTGGCTTGCACAGAGTGCAAACAGCGCAACTACAACACAAAGAAAAACAAGAAGAACGATCCCGACAGACTTGAGATGAACAAGTACTGCAAGTTCTGCAAGAAGCATACTCTTCACAGAGAAACTAAGTAAGGGGCTGATTTGAATGGCAGATAAGAAGTCCGCAGCAAAAGCAGAAACCAAGCCTGCCAAGAAGCCTCAGGCAAAAACAGTCAAAAAGCCTAACAAAGTTGTAAAGTACTTTAAGGATCTCAAGAGTGAGTTCAAGAAGGTCGTTTGGCCTTCCAAGAAAACTGTCGTTAACAACACCTCAGTCGTTCTTGTTGCAATGATATTCAGCGGTCTGGCTATCTGGGGAATCGACTCAGCATTCGCAGCCGCACTCAAGGGTCTTCTTAATCTGGTAGGCTGATTTTCTGAAAACGGTTTTCAAAAATACTACAAAGGATGGTTGAAAATATGTCAGAGGCAGCAAAATGGTACGTTATTCACACCTACTCGGGATACGAAAACAAGGTTGCTCAGACGATCCTTAAGGTTGTGGAAAACCGTAAGCTTCACGATCTCATTCCCGAAGTCAGAGTTCCTACCGAAATGGTAATGGAAAAGAATGACAAGGACGAAATGCGTGAGGTGGAGCGCAAAATTTTCCCCGGCTATGTTCTGGTGAAAATGATCCTTACCGATGACAGCTGGTATGTTGTAAGAAATACACGAGGCGTTACGGGCTTTGTCGGCCCCGGAAGCAAGCCTGTTCCTCTCAGCGAGAAAGAGGTTGCGGCTCTCGGCGTAGATCACGGCGTAAAGGCTGCAGAGGCAGATTTCAAGATTGGAGACAGGGTGAAGATCACCACGGGTCCTATGGAGGGCTTTATCGGAGAGGTAAAGGCTATCAGCTCCGAGGACAACACCGTAGATGTTTCCGTTTCAATGTTCGGAAGAGAAACTCTTGCTACACTGGATATTTCCCAGGTCAGGGTTTCGGACGAATTCTAATTTAAAAGTTCTGGTCCGTATGGATATCATGCGGCATACGATTTATGGAGGTGTGCATTATGGCACAGAAAGTAGTTGGCTTAATCAAGCTTCAGATCGCAGCAGGTAAGGCTACACCTGCTCCCCCTGTTGGCCCTGCACTCGGTCAGCACGGTGTAAATATCATGGCATTCACCAAGGAATTCAATGAGAGAACCAAGAACGATATCGGTCTTATCATTCCTGTAGTTATCACAGTTTATGCAGACCGTTCCTTCTCCTTCATCACTAAGACTCCTCCGGCTGCTGTTCTCATCAAGAAGGCAATCAACCTTCAGAGCGGTTCCGGCGTTCCCAACAAGACCAAGGTCGGCAAGATCACCAAGGAGCAGATCAGAAAGATCGCTGAGACCAAGATGCCTGACCTCAACGCTGCTAACATTGACAGCGCAATGAGCATGATCGCAGGTACTGCACGCTCCATGGGCGTAGAGGTTGTTGACTGAGTTAAGCTTGAGTAAAGTGGGAGGATATTTCCGATTGACCACTGATAGGAGGAAAATAAATAATGAAACACGGTAAGAAATATATTGAAAGCGCAAAGCTTGTTGACAGAAACAAGCTCTACGAAAGCAATGAAGCTCTTGACCTCGCTTGCAAGGCTGCTAAGGCTAAGTTTGACGAGACCATCGAAGTTCACGTTCGTCTCGGCGTTGACTCCCGTCACGCTGACCAGCAGGTTAGAGGCGCAGTTGTTCTTCCCAACGGTACCGGTAAGAACGTAAGAGTATGCGTATTCTGCAAGGAAGACAAGTACGAGGCTGCTAAGGCTGCAGGCGCTGAGTTCGTTGGCGGTCAGGATCTCGTTGATAAGATCATGAAGGAAAACTGGATGGATTTCGACGTTGTAATCGCATCCCCCGATATGATGGGTCTTGTAGGCCGTCTCGGTAAGGTTCTCGGTCCCCGTGGACTCATGCCTAACCCCAAGGCCGGTACAGTTGCTCCCGACGTTGCAAAGGCTGTAACTGAGGCTAAGGCAGGTAAGATCGAGTACCGTCTCGACAAGACCAACATCATTCACTGCCCCATCGGCAAGGCATCTTTCGGTGCTGAGAAGCTCACCGAGAACTTTGAGACTCTTCTCGAAGCTATCGTTAAGGCTAAGCCCGCTGCTGCAAAGGGTACTTACATCAAGTCCTGCACAGTTGCTTCCACTATGGGCGTAGGCGTTCCCGTTTCTACTTCCAAGTATGGTGTTTGATTCATTCAGAAAATAATTTCAAAAGCCGTCTGATTTTTTCAGGCGGCTTTTTTACTGCCCTTTTCACGGAAATAACATTCATTTTATACTAAGAACCAATAAAACTATAGACAAAAAATCATCGCATAATCCATATACGCAAGATTATGCTCAATTTTTTGTATAGTTTTTAATTGGTGCTTAGTATTTTTTAAAAGGCGGAGCCTGAAAGGGTTTCGCCTTATCTTTAATAATAAAGAGGAAAACATGAAAAACAAATTAAAGGAAATAATGCCCGTTAGGACAGTAGGCATAAAGAAGTTTTCGGACAAACATTGTAAGACAGGTACAGCAAGCTGAAAAAATCCAATATGTAAATCATTGAATTTTATAAACTATTCGTTGACAAAATGTCATCAAAGTGGTATACTATGTGTGACACTTGTACCATATATATTGTTAAGGCAGTAGCATATACTTAATTTAGGATATTCAATATATTAACATACAAAATTCTGTGTTTGCTTTGTAGGAATGTTTTATTTGATGCTATACGAAAGGAGAATCTACATGAAGAAACAAGCAATTGCAGCTTTTCTGGTGCTGCTGGCTATTCCTTTGATGAGCGGATGCGGGAAGCAGAGTGAGCTGTCAAACTCTGCTACAGAAGAGAGTGTGCTTTCCCAGAATTCTGAAGAGATTGGGCAGGAAGATACACTTACTGTTGAGGCACTGACAGAGGATCCACTCGGCCTTGAGATTAATGGTATTGCGCTCACATTCCCATTCCGGGTAGAAGAACTCAGCGAAGAGCTCATACTAATGCCGAAACTGTACAGCGAACCTGATAATTATACCCTATGTGATCTAAGTACCACATACAACACAGTAATCTGTTCTGTATTCGTGCAGGGCAAAGAACCCGAACGCATGGACAGTGAGATTATTGGCATCATCGTGGATGATATGAATGACGGCATTTCCTTTTGTGGTCTGAACGATGATACGATGACTTCTTACATCGAACAGTACGGAGAGCCGAACGATCAGAGCGATACCTTTATTGAGTACACCTGGGAATCGATTAATTTCCTGGTGACGTTCGATGACGCATCTCACAAGGCAGATTATGTGAATCTGTTAGTCATCCAGGGGAATTGATACCATCTTTGGCTGTGCAGTAGTGGAATTGTCAAGAAATGTGCAGTCGGGGAATACCCAAAATCATGGATAGGCAGGAGTCAGGCGGTGTGATGCGAGAGCTGCTTTGAAGTTCTGGTTGTGATTTTTGAAATGTGTCTCACGTTATGACTTAATACGACGGCACAACCGCTTAATATGAAAATGACAAGATTTTTGCTGAGGGGGACAAGGCACTTATCATCATCAGCTACAGGGACAGCGAGATACTCTCCGCTGCAATGATAGACCACTACAGGCTCAATTATGAGATTATTCTTGCTGTGATATTTGGCGCTCTGCTCATAATCACCGCAGGAAAAACAGGCTTCCGCTCCCTGCTTTCCTTTATAATCACTATACTTGCAGTGTGGAAAGCAGTTGTTCCATTGTATCTCAAAGGCATTGACCCCATAGTCAGCGGTGCGGTGTTCATCACACTGCTTTCCGTAATAATAATCGCCATGGTCTATGGCTTTGACAGGCGGTGCTTTGCGGCAACTGCTGGAGTAATGTCGGGCGTGATGGTCGCGCTGGTATTCGGTGCAGTGTTCACCAACATTTTCAAGATACACGGCGCAGTAATGTCAATGTCCGAAAGTCTGCTGTACTGCGGATACGGCAATCTGAACCTCACAAGCATATTTACCGCCAGCATTTTCATCGGCTCCTCGGGAGCTATGATGGACCTTGCTGTGGATATAACTTCGGCTATGTACGAGATAACTCAGAAAAAGCCCGACATAACCGCCAAGGAGCTTATCCTTTCGGGTATGAACATAGGCAGGGCTGCCATGGGAACTATAAGCACAACCCTGCTGCTGGCTTACACGGGAAGCTGCATTGCTATGCTCATGGTATTTATGGCGCAGGGCACTCCTCTTGTGAATATCCTCAACTACAAATACGTTGCGGCTGAGATAGTCCACACCGTTGCAGGAAGCATTGGTCTTACGGCAGTTGCTCCCCTTACGGCAGTGCTTGGCGGAACTGTTCTGACCTACGGAACAAAAGCTGCAAAAAGCGAATAGAAAAAATGCTTCCTTATCAGACGATAGGGAAGCATTTTGTTATACTTTATATTCCGACAGCCTGAGGCAGTCGCTTATAAGTGCGATAAGCTCGGAATTGGTGGGCTTGTCGCCGTCAAAGCTTATCTTACAGTGAAGCTTGTCCTCAATGAACTTGCTGTCTCCGTTCTGCCTGTCCCATGCGGTGGTTATGGCATGACGTATGGCTCTCTCCACACGGGTGGGTGTGGTCTGATTGGTCTGGGCAACGGTAGGGTAGAGCCTCTTTGTTATGCTGTCAAGGACGGTCATATCCTCGGTAGCGAGCATTACTGCCGAACGCAGATATCTGTAACCCTTTACATTGGGTGGTACTCCCATTTTCTGGATTATCTCCGTAACTGTTCTTTCAAGGCCGCTTTGGCTGCCTGTCCACAAAGAAGGCTTTTTAGTGTAAGATGCCGTTCTGTGGCCAAAATATTTCTGCAAAAGCTCTTCAAATTCCCATTCCCTGCGGCAGCAATGGACAAAGCCAAATTCGTCAAATGCAGAAGGTTCAGATGTGATAATAAAACATGGCGCATAATGCTCGATGTTCTTGAAAAAGCAGAATACCTTTAAAAGTTCATCCTTTCCTATTGATCCGGTATCTGCTGCAAATGCTGAAAGGTCAGAGTTGAGCATCGCTGACGTTATCGAGACAGCGTCAGGTCGGGTACGGACGCAGCTGTATCCAAGCTCGGTGAGAGTATCATACAGTGAACAGTATTTACTGTCGCAAACTGCTATTTTGTCAAATGAAGACATTTTATCATCCTTTCGATATTGGCTCCTTTGCCAACATATTTAATGTACATGAATATTGTCTCACTCATCCTTATAATGCGTCTCTATATGTACAATTTACGGCCGTTAATTTATGACAATATGATAACATTTATTACAATTTCTGTCAACGTGTGCACTAAGCGACAAAAGTCCCTTTTCAATGACTATGGCAGGACAAATTTATTTATTATAATAATATTACCGATTTATATTATATAAATATTATTTTTATATAATATATTCTTGATTTCAAATCAATCTTTACGTTATTTGTCTTTGAATGGCTATAATACGTCATTTGGCAAGATATGCAGATATGTATCGCAGCAAAAGGCATCAGTCCCCATAAGATAAACTTTTTATAAACACGGCTGTGCAGGTGTTTTTTTACCGTCAAGACATATTTTTCGGATTAACGATATCTTAACCATCAGGTTTACATTTTCTGTATTCACATTCACTTTTTGATTGATTATCTCTGCTTTTTATTTTCAGTTAAGTTACAAATACTGCTAAAGGATAAGTTTTACACTGAAATTATTAACAAGTCATTGTTTATTATATTCAAACACAAAGGTCGGAAGCGTGTTCCGACCTTTGATAATTATCTTTTGCTGCAAATGTCTCCGATAGCTCTGCACAGCATATCCGTTTCAACGGTTGTGTTGAAGCATGAGGGGGAAAACCTGATAGCGCCGTTTGGGAGCGTACCTGCCGCCTTATGGGCAAGACCCGAGCAGTGCAGTCCTCCACGGAGGGCAAAGCCCCTGTCGCTGAGCAGTGATGTTGCTTCTTCGGGCAAAATGCCGTCCAGATTGAACAGAACTATGGGAAGATATTTTGCCCTGTCACGCCTGTATATCCGCACGCCGTCCAGCCTTTCAAGTCCTGCTATGAACCTGCTGCAAAGGGCGTTCTCGTGATCGGATATCCTGTCATGACCATACCTGTTTATAAAGTCGATGCCTGCGCCTACGGAAACTATGCCCACGGTGTTCACCGTGCCGCTTTCCAGTCCCTCGGGGAGGAATGGGGTCTGCTCCAGCTCAAGGGAAGTGCTGCCCGTTCCGCCCTCCATGATATGATAGATAGGGAACTTGCCGTCGGTTATCATAAGTCCTGTGCCGGAGATCCCGAAAAGTCCCTTGTGTCCCGGCATACAAAGGATATTTATATTATCCTCCTGCATATTTACAGGCAGCACGCCGCAGACCTGTGCGCCGTCCGCTATGAAGCATATGCCATGGCGGCGGCACATCTCTCCGATGCGCCTGAACGGAAGCAGCTGACCTGTTACGTTGCTGCCCAGAGTACAGACAACGGCAGCTGTTTTTGGCGTGATGAGCCTTTCAAAGTTCATCACGGTAACATCGTCATCGGGGTGCACCTCGGCAATGCTGTAGGTAAGCCCCCGCTTTGTCATTTCATAAACAGGGCGTGCAACGGAGTTATGCTCTAAGTTTGAGATTATTACGTGAAAATCACGCTTTTCCCTGAGAGCCTCCTCCGCAATGCCCTTGACGGCAATATTTATACTATGTGTGCAGTTTAAGGTGAATACCACGTTCTGCGGCTCTGCGCCGAACATTTGTGCTGCCTTTTCCCTTACGCTGTAAACGGCAGACGAAGCGCTTATGGACAGCTTATGTCCGCTGCGCCCGGGATTTCCGCCGTATCTTACAATGGCATCGGCAGCGGCACTTCTTACAGAAGCAGGCTTTGGATAGGTAGTTGCGGCGCTGTCAAAATATATCACATAAGATCATTCCCTCCGGATAATATGTTTATTTAACTTCACTTACGGTCTTATAGGGGATCTTGTTATCCTCCATAAGCTTTATAAGCTCAGCTGACGGCGCATCGGTGAGGACGCTGTAGCCGCAGCCGTGTGCGATATTGGCGGGTGTACGTCTTATCTCTGCGGAATGTCCCGCTTTATTCAGAACAGTCTTTGCCTTGTTTGCAAAGGTCACTGAGGCAAAGGCTATGATATGCTTCTGCACATTATCACCCTTTCGTGATCAGCTTACCGAGCCGTATATCAATGCCTATACGCAGCTCAGTATAAGTATTATATTCACCTGACGGGCGAAGTGTCACTGTGAAGCAATATCGGGATTGACCTTTTCCCGTGAATGTGATATTATAAGTATTGTCAGGTCTCTACCATTATTTTTCCTGTGTCTTCGCTTCTGAGGGCTATGACTGCCCCTCGGATAAGATAGGCGGTAGGGTCGCCTGCGGGGCTTCTGTGGAGGCAGATAACTCTCGTCCCCTCGATAAGTCCCATGTCCATCAGCCTGCGGCGCATACTGCCGCTGCTGTTCATTGCCCTGACCGTGGCTGTTGTGCCCTCGGCAAGGCTGGAAAGTGTTGTATTCATAAGTACAAGACCTCTGTTATGTTAGTTATTATATGTTATACTAAGCACCAATTAAAAAATATACAAAAAATCGAGCATGATCTATGCGATGATTTTTTGTATATAGTCTTATTGGCGATTAGTATTATAATATGTTGAAATATGTTACTGTGTTAATCGGAGGAAATATGCCAAGATTTTTTATTGATGAGGACGCTCTCAGGGGCGATGAAATTGTTATCACAGGCGGTGATGCCGTTCACATCGGCAGGTCGCTTAGAATGAAAACAGGCGATGAGATAACCTTTTGCCGCATGGGGATTGAATACAAAACTGTCATCGAAAAGATGACTTCCGACGAGGTTTACTGTAAGATAACTGAGCAGTTCCCCTCCTCGTCCGAGCCGAAATTAAGGCTGTCCTTATATCAGGCTTTGCCAAAGCAGGATAAGGCGGAGCTTATCATTCAGAAATGCACGGAGCTTGGTGCGGCGGAGATAGTTTTCTTTCTCTCCCGCAGATGCGTATCACGCCCCGATGAAAAATCCGCACAGAAAAAGCTTATCCGCTGGCAGAAGATCGCCGAGGAAGCCGCAAAGCAGTCCGGCAGGGGAGAGATACCTGTTATCAGGGGCATTTTGTCCTTTGATGAAGCTGTAAACTCCTTTGCGGACAAGGATATAAGTCTTTTCTGCTATGAAAACGGCGGACAGAGGCTTTCGGAGGCTGACATATCCTCTGCCAATACCTGCGGAATTATGATAGGCGCAGAGGGCGGCTTTGACAGGGACGAGGAAGAAAAAGCCTGTGCTGCGGGAGCAACCCCCATATGGCTCGGCAAGCGCATTCTCCGCTGCGAGACCTGCCCCATTGCGGTGACTGCTATTATTATGAATATTGCTGGGGAAATGTGAGGTTTGTTGTTTGTGCTGACCTGTAAAAATGTTAATTTGTCCGTACCTGCGCCTTACGGCGGAAACTGAATTGCAATTTCTGCGAAATTGCTCTCAGTTTCAAAGCCGCCTGCACTTTAAAGATTTTGATTTATTTGAAGTAAACTTCTTACTTTGCTTGATTTTGAATTTTCAATGCAGGCGGCTTTAGACTTTTTCTTTTGTCGATTATCAGCTCGATTGTCTTAACCGTCAGCAAACGGATTTCGCTGCTTGCGAACAGCGACCAGATG
>OJKC01000110.1_pt1 | contig 86725 bp, 110 predicted proteins | sample 1596401 | NCBI WGS metagenome assembly OJKC01 (sample SAMEA4350162, study PRJEB24818) | metagenome | biome: human; feature: gut; material: faeces | place: Denmark | collected 2013-09 | reverse complement strand
AAGGTAGGGGATTATATAATACAGATATGTTATGTAGCTTCTATGTATGTAGGTAGTATAGCTTTAGTACATCGTCGATTAATGGCCATTATTAATTTACCTTGATTGCCTTCACCAAGTTATTATATTATGTATTATATAATAAGTATTGGGTTGGGGATTAGGTAAATAGGATATTAGGTTTTATGGCTAAATGGTTTATAGGATTTAAGGCCTTCAAGGGGCATATTTAGGTAATATTCCTAGTAAGTATGTAATTTATTTGCTTAGTATTTATATTAGCATTAACTTTTGTATTCTAGGACAATTTTGTGATTTAGGGGTACCTAGATTGCCAAGAGCCATTAGTTATTATATAATATTAGTTATAGGTAGGGAAGGTAAATGGCAATCTCCATTAATGGCCTCAAGGACTAAGGCAAATATAATTCAAGGCCCTTAATAACCTACGAAGGTAATTAGGGTTATTGCATAATTAAAATAAAGTATTAATAATTAAAAACCCATTACCTATGAACACAGAAGAATTATCAAACCGATTAACACAAATCGTACAAGGCCTTACTAATACTCACCCTATTAGGATTAAGGCTACTATCGAAGTTTTCCTTGAAGAATTTGACCCAAGCCAGAACTATCTCCTTTCTATTTCAGATATAGAAGGCTATGAGACCCAATTTATCGAATTCGAGATTTGGGACAAAAACGATGGTCCTATACCAGGTATCAAACTTTTCAAGGATCTCAATATATACCTTGAACGAGAATTTTGCGAATACTAACCAATTAACCCAGGCCTAACTTAGGTACCTGGGTTTTTACTTACGCTAATTTAGTAAGCCCTTATAGGCTATCCTAATCTCTATAGGCTTACCATAGTCCCTATATGGCCTTATTGAATTAGGACCCAATAGGTTTATAGAGGGCAATAATAGGGATATAGCTAATCGGCCTTAATTCTTTATCACCTTAGTCGATTAATGGCCTTCAATATACGGGTATATAATACACTCTCAAGAGGACAGGCATAGGCCATATAGGAATATCCATATACATATCATATATGCCCACTACAAGGCGTGCGAAGATTACCCTTGTGAACCCCCAAAATTAAGTGCAAATATTAAGTCCTTTTAGGGTGCACAATATTTTCTATTTTATGAATTTTTCACAAAAATAATTTTGAAAATAAAATTATTCATTTTCTCAAAAATTTTTCTTGAAAATGTTTGTAGATTAAAATAAAGTTCGTATCTTTGCAATGTCGAAAAGATAAAGCGATATTTGAATAAATTTTTAATTAAAACTTTTTAAGAAATTATTTCTTTAAAAATTTTGCTAATTAAAAAATAGTTCTTATCTTTGCAATACAGAAATAAAATAAACCTTATGAGATAGTTTAATAAGTCTTGAATATCTATCAAAAAGGTTATAAAATAATAATAATAAAATATTCAAGCGTTTTTATTATGACAACAAAAGTAAATAAAGTGAGTGCAGAAAAAGCAAGTGCAAACAGCAAAGCAAATAGTTTAATTGCTTTAGACGTTTTAAAGTCTGTAAAAGAAAAAAATCAAGGGCTTTTTAAAACAGCCTTAGGAACAAAAACAGAAATCTACAAAAAAGAACTTTTTGAGGGTGCAAACGAAAAGCAAATCAAATCGTTACGCAAAAAGTTCAGAAACGTAACTTTTAATTTTCTTTCTTCAATTGCAACGAATGCGGATAAAAAACTAATTGAGGGCTTTATAGACTTTTATAAACAAGTCTATGTAATAAATGATTTTTCTTTTTCTTCAATTGCAAGCGAAAACACTAAAGAAGAAAAGAAAGCCATTCTAATAAAAGGGCTTGAAATAGTGAAAAAATCTTTGAAATAAAACAAAATTAAAGTAGGGGAAATATTTCCCCTACTAACTAAAATAAATCATTTATAAAGATATGGCAGTATTTACACAATATTTAATTATTAATATAGCATTGTTTGTAATTATAGCTTATTTAGTTATTCAATGCTATAAGGATATAAAAGAAATTTTAAAAGACGATAACGAAACTTTTGAGGACTAAAAGAAAGCAAAGGGATAAATAAAAATGTTTGTCCCTTACTTTTTATTTTCAAATGTTAAATTTAAGGGAATCGTACTCCCCATTTAGTACCACAACTTTCGAAGCCCTCACATTAAGGGGTACCTTGAAGGCAAATACACATTTTTAGTACCAGGAAATTTTGACACCTCGTATTAGAGGCATACCCAGATATCCCACACCACATACATGCCCACATAACACACAAAGAAGCCAGGGATGTTAGGTCTCTGGCAACTAATTAAAGTATAGCACGAATTAAATCCTTAGTCCTATCTTTCCCAAGAACTCCTCGAACCTTACCACCTTTCTTCTCATAAAAGAAAACATAATACTGTTGAAGATTCCTTAACCACCACCTCTTAACTTCACCATACCCATCAAAGTACCTTTCTATACAATTCATATCCAATTGGGTAATCCATATCTGATACCAAATCCGATTACCTTCAGAGCATCTTAGGATTCTCTTTTCATTATCATCCCTAATTGTTTCAACCTTCACCATCTTAATAATCCTCCCTCACTGATTTTAACCTACTGGTAATATCTATTCTCCCAGTAACCTTTAACACCCTACTATTTTTTCTCTTTAGGTATAAATACCTTAAATAATCTTCTGCCCTTTCAATTGCCTTATCCTTATCAAGGAAGGTTTCTATATTACTCGAATTCTTATCTCTAAGTGTAAGCCAAAACACCAATCCCAGGAAAGAATACCTAATCTTAATGAAGTACCTTCCTCTGCTTGTATGGTAGTAAATCTGATACTGATACTTTCTCATAATTCTTTATATTGATTATATAATATCATATACTTCGGATTATCCCTTTGGTATTGGCGATATCAAAGTTCTTTCTATAAACCAAACTAAAAAAATTATGGAAATAATAAACTTTAGAGCAGTGGAGAGATCCACCAAAGATGTATATGCAGAAATAAAATGGGGAAACTCTGAGCTATGGAATGTCCAATCCCAGAAAACTAAATATGTAAATGGCAAATCGTCCGGAATTATTGGGGTTGAATATACTGCTAGCATCGATAACCCTGACTATCTTTTAGAAGAAGACAAGAGTAACAATCAGATTCTGATTACTGCACGAAATGACCGTACTTCTGGGCTTTGTGTACTTACACAAAATGAATCTGGTAATAAAATAAATCTACACCTTACTACTCCTGGAGAAAGAGAATATTGGGAAATACGTTTTAATCCTATAGCCATCAATGGAGTAGACACAAGTGGTTTTTTTTCTACTAATACCAATATTAGGGGCGAAAATGGATCTATGACCGAGGGTACCCTATATAAGAATTGGATAGTAAATCAAAATAGATATAGGATTAATATCTGTATTGCTTCTACATACCCGGGAAATTTCGATATGTTGTCTTGGTCCTGCCTTGATAAGGATGGTAATGCTTTTTCCCCTAATTATCTTATACCCGATAACCAATACTTTACAATAAAAACAACTGGCTTAGGTTCCTATACTCTTAAAAAAGAGTCAACCCCCTCTGTTAACAGTGATACTCCTATACTCTCCAGTAGGTTTAACACCACTAAAAAATATCCATTAGATTTGAACTTTTATTGGATTAAGACTTCTTAATTAAGATAATATCCCAATTATAAAAGCAATTACCCAGAATATCAAAGCTAAAGTATATGCAACAGAATACCTATGCCAGGGATACCAGCAAGTAATATAAGAATCTACTTTTAGTATTTCTGGATGTTCTTCCTCGTATTTTTTATCCTCTTCTCTAGAACTGTATTTATGAAATACATAGAAGGGTAAGAATACGAGGAAGATTATTAGAGCAACTGGGAACAAGAGTAGGAGAATTATCTCCCACCCTTGCATTGATGTCCCAGCATAATTACCATCTCTGTCAAAAAAGTATCTCATAGTAATTTGTATTTTATGTATCTGATTAATAGATAAATTGGAAATAGAGGTAATACTATCCATACCGAGATGAATAAAACGAGAGAGTGTATTTTGTGAGTATAGGGTAAATAATCCAAGCAAGCCCTTACAAAAAATACCGTGAATGGCAAACATACCAAGTAAATTATAGCTAATACCGTAATCATTGTTCTCTGAAGTATTTGTTAATAATCTTGGTAAGTTTCTTATCAAATTCAATCATCATATTTAAAGCATCCGTATCTTTCATATTATTTATTTCCTTGTCAAGGAATTCTATATTTCTCTTAATCGAGAAATAAGCCTTGTATGCAAGGAATATTCTTTCATTCTCTTCCGTAATAGGAAGAACTTCCCCCTTTTGCCCATCCAATCTTGGATATGTATTATCTGGACCGAGAGTTCTTGCAACTTTTACCCGGTTACTAAGCATTGCAAATCCACCTTTCTTATCAATAGATTCTACTGTTACTTTCTCTGTGATGGGTCTTCCTGATAATACGAAGATAACTTCATCACCTTCTTTGAGCTTTTTGATTTCTTTCTTTTCTTTTTTCATATCTATTTTATTTAGAAATTTTCTTTATGCAAATATACGAAATTATTCTTTGTTTATTGCATTATCTATTTTATTTTTAATAAATTCATAGGCATTACCCCGGTAATCCTCTAGCATTTTGTATTCCTGTGGAGATAGAAATATTCCGTTTACTTTAAAAGCATCTCTTAGATGCTCTGGTATAGTGCCCTGGTGAGCGATGTTATTATAACGGATAATGAAAAGTTTCTCTTTATCTTCATCTATAACACCAAGTGTGTTGACTGGTTGGAGTTTAGTTTGGTAAATTCCCCCAAAAGCAGAAGGTACCATTAAAATACTTCCCGGTATTCTAGTTATCCAATGGGAATAATCGGGAGTAATTACCGCAATTTTACCCTCTTTCTCAAGCTCTTTATCATAAGCTAATCGATTAGACCAAAAAGCACATTTAAAACAAACTTGTTTTCTTGCCATAAGTTGAGGGATTTCCCGAGTTTCATCGAATTCCTCTAAATTAATTGGTTTGCCACATATCTGGCATTCATTTTTCTTGTCCATATTGCATTATTTTATAAGTTATATATGATAATAGAACCTCTAAACATATTGAAAATGGGTTATAAGCAATACTTTTGTTACTAAAATTGAACCATTAAAACTGATAAGTTATGGATAAACTAACAAATGAAATGATTAAAGACCTTGCTATTCGCTTAGGTCTAGAACCTGCTCTATTGAAAGCTGTTCAATTGGTAGAAGCAGCTGGTAGAGATGGGTTTTTAGCTGACGGTAGGCCTCAAATTCTCTTCGAGGGTCACATTATGTACAAAGAAGTACATAAGAAATTCCCTGACAGAGATTTAGCTTACCTTTGTAAGAGATATTCTACGATTTTCTTCCCTAAATGGGATAAATCGAAGTACTTGGGAGGTGTACACGAGTACAAAAGACTCGAATTAGCCAAAGAAATTGACGAAGAATGTGCATTGAAGTCTGCAAGTTGGGGTATGTTCCAGATTTGTGGGTTCAATCACAACCTCTGTGAATGTAAAGATGTCTTCGAATTCGTTCATAAGATGTCGGAATCTCATGCAAATCAACTAGAACTCATGTATTATTTCATGAAAAACTCTGGTTGTTTGAGTAATCTAAAAGAAAAGGACTGGGCTGGCTTTGCCAGAAAATACAATGGTCCCGGGTATGCCCAGAATGCCTACGACCAAAAACTAAGAAATGCTTACGAAAACTTTAAGGGTAAATTATGAAAAGATGTCATTTTAACAGCTGGGTAGCAAAGGTATTCCTTTTCCCCAGTTACAAAGCCATTACTCTGGTGTATAACTCATTCTTCAAACACAAAGTAGAAGAGTGTAAACCTGATGATATCAATCATGAACGTATTCATCAGATACAACAGATTGAATGTAGTATAGTGGGTTTAGTACTTGGTATCATACTCTGGTTATCATTTGGTATATCCTTTTGGTGGGTAGTGGCTCTGACTTTTGGATTCTTCTACCTTTGGTATATCATCGAATATTTCATCATATTGTGCTTTGCCAAGTGGAATAAACAGAATGAAAGATACCATGATGTAAGTTTCGAAGAAGAAGCTCACAACAATGATAAGAATCTGAGTTACTTGGAAGACCGTAAGCCCTTTGCTTGGATTAAGTACATTAAATTGAGAAGCTACAAGAAATGAAAAAACCAAGGGTATTGGGAGTGTGCGCTGGACAGGGTGCACTCCTGTTCCCTTTTAAGAAAAATTTGTTAGGGAACATAGAGATAAGGGGAGTATTCCACACTCCGGGCGAAGAACAATGGAAATTAAACTTTGGAGATATACCGTTTTACAAGGGCTTTTGTTTACAAGAATTCGATGAGAAAGTAGACATAATTATATCAAGCCCCGATTGTGGAGCAGCCTCAGTAATGAGGTTATCTAAAGTAAAAGAATTAGGCAATCCAAAAGATAACCGTAGTCTTAATCTAGTAATTGCATCAATACTCAAGTATAAACCTAAGATATTTCTTATAGAAAATCTACCAAGACTGCTAACACTGCTTCCCAAGGATTTCTTTGAGGAAACATTCAAAGACTATAAATTAGTTTTTCACGAAAGGTCAGTTTTAGATTACGGAAACTCCCAGGAGTCAAGGAAGCGATTACTCATCATTGGAGTACATAAAAAGACTGGTAAGAAATACTTGAATGCTTTTGATGAAGTATTTCGAGTAAAAACTCCAACAACTACTAGAAATTTACTTAAACCACTCACATTCTCTCAGAAAAATAATACTAACCAGATTCCGTTTATGAGTAAAACTCTGGCAATGTATGATTATCGAAAGCTTCCAGAGAAGAAGAATCTCACAGTAGCAAAGATACATAGGCTCTGGGTTAGGGATTTCAAGAATGAAAAGAAGTGGCCTATCAAAACTGCAAAGATGAGTACTCTTCCAGGAGTGTATCGATTGGAGTATGATAAACCTCCCTTAACTCTCAGACCTGCAGATAGGCAATTTAGACCCGATGGCTACCCTTTGGGAATCGAAGACTTCAAGGCAATTATGGGTTTCCCAGATAAATTCGAAATTTACCTTCACAAAAATGGTGATACCTTCGAAGAGGATTTTAAGGATTACCACTATTGGCTTAACAAGGCAAGGTACACAATTGCCAAGGGTTCGGTTTATGAGGTAGGGATTTGGTTCAAAAAATGCCTCAAAAAGGCAAATATCTAAGAACCTTGAGTTTCAGCTTTATATATAAAGTCTTATATATAAGTTTCTGGGGTGCCTTGAAATATATAGATATATAATATACTACGTATATATATCTATATATTTATCTGCGTATATAGCTATTCATATATCATATCGTAAGTAGTATATTTGGATATTATCTCACTTCGTTCGATAAAGGTAATCGCTAAGCGATTACCGAATAGATAGTATCATTAAAGCGTGCGAACTTCCTAAAATTTTTGAACATGAAGAATTTAAAGAGGGCCTTGTTCATTGTACTTCTAGGATTTACTATTTACCTTTGCTTCAGGAATTACAAACTTTCTCGAGAGGTTGATTCCCTGGAACTAGCGGTCAATGAAATCCCAGATACAGTATACACAGAGAAACCCTTCAAACCAGAGAAGAAGTACTCAGAAAAAGTTGAACCAGGTAAAATCTTAGTTCATGATAATAAGCAGCCAACTCTCTTTCCTGATTCCATGCTAAGGCAGCCAGTTATCAGTAACCAAGATTCCCTGGTTCAAATTGTTTTGAAGAAAGATAAGTTGAACTTAAGTCTGTTCAATAAGGAGACTAACACTTATTCAACTAGACTATTCCCAATCGACTTAGATAAGTACAACTACAACTGGTATGAAGGTCAATTAACTCGAAAGAAAGTTGCAAGGTTATCACTTAGTCCATACGTTTATGGCAAATACAGACCTTTCAATAATCTCTTCGATATGGGAGCTGGTCTTTCAATCAAGACTAAGAGATTTAATTACAAATTCGGAGTCAATACCTTTTACTACCCGAAGATAAAATCAGGGATGGGTACTGACATCGAATTTCAAATAACGTATAACTTTTAAGTAATGGCAAAGACTATCTCAGAAACTAGAACTACATTAACTCGGGAGGAGCTATCAAACTTATCCCGAGTTTCTAGTGATGTTTTCTTTTTTAGCCTTTTTTGCTATGTGATACATCCAGTAAGAGGAAAGGTAAGATTTGATTTATACCCATTTCAGAAATCAGTTCTCTACAATTTCATTGCCCAACGATTCAATATCATTCTCAAGTTCCGTCAGGCAGGAATTACAGAACTTATTTCAATGTACTGTCTTTGGTTGGCGATGTACCATCCCAACAAAAAGATAAACATTATCTCTATCAAAGACACAACTGCTAAGAAGGTACTTAAGAAGATTAAGTTCATGTACAAGAATCTTCCATGGTACCTTCAAACTCCCATAATCAATGGTAGAGCTGGAGAATACGGTTCTGCTTCCATGATAGAATTTGATAATGGGTCATTTATTGAATCAATTCCGACATCATCCGAAGCCGGTCGTTCGGAATCCCTTTCTCTTCTGGTAATTGACGAGGCAGCAGTAGTAAGATGGGCTGCTCAAATTTGGGCTGCTGCTTTTCCTACTCTTTCCACTGGTGGAGCTGCCATCGTCAATTCCACTCCCTATGGAGTTGGTAATTTCTATCACTCAACTTGGGTAGATGCCATTGCAGGAGGTAATCCTTTTAACCCAATTCGATTATACTGGCAAATGCACCCAGAACGAGATATCAATTGGTATAACCAAATGTCTTCTGCTTTGGGAGCAAAACGAACTGCACAAGAAATTGATGGTGACTTCTTATCATCTGGTAATACAGTCTTCGACTTAGCCGATATTAAAGCTATCGAAGACTGCCTTAGTGATTACCCAGTTATTAAGAAGAGATTTAATGGTCAATACCGACAATTCTGTGAACCCGAATCAGATAAAGAATATTTCATTGGTGCAGACGTTTCAACTGGTAGAGCTTCTGACTACTCTTCATTTACTTGTATGGATAAGCTAGGAGAAGAACAAGTAGTATATAAGGGAAGAATGGCAGTGGGAGCTTATGCTAAGTTACTTGGTGATACTGGTAAGTTGTTTAACTGGGCAGTAATAGCTCCAGAATCCAATGACGTTGGTTTATCAGTAACTTCTAAGCTTCAAGATGAAGGATACCCTAACCTTTACTACTACCAGAAGATGCTAAAGAAAAAAGGTAAAAGTAGACCTGAAATGGATAAATCCCCTGGTTGGTTAACCACCCAAAAGAATCGTTCAGTGATAATAGAAAACTTGGAAGAAGATATTCGATTAGATCACGTAATCATTAAGGACCCATTCTTTGTACAAGAAGCTTATACCTTCATTTATGATGGTTTAGGTAGACCTGTTGCAATGGGTAAACATAGGGCTAACAATTCAGCTGTAGATGTAGACCTTGAAGGAGACGTATATGCCGATGATGATATCTTTGGAAAAGCAATATGTAATCACATAAGGAAAGGAAAAACTAACGTAATCGTACAACCAAGATGAAAAAGTACTTCAATTTTAGTTGGGGTTGGGGACGTAAGAAGGACCCTCCCAAGAATGGTACATCCTCTAATAAAGAGGAGAAGCCTGCCACATCGATTTCGCCTGGTAGGGTTTCAGTTGACGATGATAGCGATAACTTAATTACATCATTACAAGGGTTGACTAAATTAGTTGAACCCTCTTTTCGTGTTGATGTGATACCTTTAATTCGGGATTTATATAAAGTAAATCCTGATATGGGCATCGCATTGCAAGATATGTTTAAGTTAGCTAACACCAGTCATACAGTAACTTTCCCTAATAATACCGATGAAGAGGCTTCAAAGATGAGAGAACATCTTAAGAAAGCCACCAAGGGATGGACTAGATATACTGCTGGTATAGATGGTTTAGTTAACAAAATGATTGTTCAACTTCTTGTAAGTGGGGCAATATCTGTAGAAGGCGTACCAAATGACAAGCTTGATGGTTTGGCTACTGTATTATTCCTTAAGCCAGAGCATATCAAGTTTAAACGTGAATTAAATGGGGTGTATGCTCCTTACCAAAAGAATATAAATTTCTTTGTTAAGCAACAAGATTACATTAAGCTTAACCCAGAAACCTACTTCTATGTTGGTATGTTCAATGATACCGATGAACCTTATGGAGTTCCTCCATTTATGCCTGCATTGGATTCTCTCAAAGGACAAAATGATATGAAGATTAACTTCAAACATATCATGGAGATTTGTGGTATGGTTGGTTTCTTAGAAGCTAAGATGCAGAAATCTCCACAAAGGCCAAATGAGAGTATCAAATCTTATGAATCCAGATTATACCATGAACTCAATATCCTTAAACGTAATGTTAAAGAGGGTATGAAGGATGGGGTAGTTGCTGGTTACATAGATGACCATGAATTCAAACTAAATTCTACTACTAAGGAGCTCGGTAATATCGAGAAGCCTTGGAATATGAACCAACAATCTGTAGCAAATGGGTTGGGAGTTAATGGCTCTATCATTGGGGTATCATCTACTACTGGTGAAGGTGCAACTGGTATAATGCTGTCTAAGATGATTAGCCAGTTAAAAAATATCCAAATGCTTGTAGCTTATGTATTAGACCGACTTTATTCTCTAGAACTGCGTCTGGCAGGCTTTAATAATAAGGGGATGAAGATTGATTGGGGAACTTCTACAGTTTCTGATGAAGTTAAAATCCAACAAGGTCTTCAGTATAAGATACAGAACCTTGACTTATTGTATAAGGCAGGTATCATTAGCCAAGAGCAATATGCTTGGGCAATGGGTTATGATTCACCAGATGAAAAGGAACCAAGAGTTTCACTTGAGGACCAATTTGCTAAGGGAGGTAATACAGACCCCCAAGAGGGTACCAAGAAGAAACAAAGGCAGGATGATAAAAACCAATCTGCTCGTAGGTCAAGAGATAAGAATAACCCGGCTCCTTCTCGAGGAGACCAAAATACTAAAGCAAGATGAGTAAATTCACAAAGAAAAACAAAGAGCATCTTGATTCTATGGTGATAGGTCAAGGCCATACCATTATGGCTGGGTATATCCCAGAAGCAGTGGGAGCCAAGGCTTTCTCAGAGAATTATTACAAATGGAAAAATCCTACACCGGATTCCATTGCTCAATTTGGGTTTTGGGGAGGGGATATAGATTATAATACTTACTATCCCAACCTAGACAAATCGGAACTAACTCCTAAGGACGAAGAGTTTATCGAACCAATGTTCAGATTACTTTCAGAAACGATTGTATCTAAGAATTGGAACCCGACAGACTTTGGACAGAACGGAGTACTAAAGGCTTCTATGAAGATGTTGCTTGGTCAAACAGTAAACTGTGACCATGAAACCAACATTGGTAATGCTATTGGTGCTGTATCACAAGTAATGTGGCAGGAATCCTATAAAGACGGTAGCTTTACTATACCCGCTGGTATCAACGGTATTCTGAAAATCGATGGTAAGGCAAACCCAAGAATTGCTAGAGGCATCCTTATGGAGCCACCTTCAATTCATAGTAATTCAGTTACTGTACAATTTAAGTGGGATAAATCCCATCCCCAAATGGAAGATAACGAATTTTATCAGAAACTGGGTACTTATGACTCTAAGGGAGTTATGGTACGTAGAATGGTTACTGAAATTGTTCGTTACCTTGAGACCTCACTAGTTTCACATGGTGCTGATTCATTTGCCCAGAAAATTGGCTCGGATGGTAAAATCATTAACCCAACCTTTGCCAAAAGAACTTGGGCATCCTATGAAGAGTATAGAGATGATAAATCGAAGCAATACTTCTTTACTGATTATAAATCAGATTTAACATCATATCAAGAAAAGAACGATACTCAGGGTTCTTTTAATGATAATGATGCCAATGATAATCATTCAAATAAAGATAACATGAACGAATTACAAAAATTTCTTGAAAGCCTTTTTGGGGATAACATGCTTACCCTGGAAGAAGGTAAAGAGATGAATCAGGAAAATGTAATTGCCTGCATTCAGACTTTGGTATCATCCAGAAACGAATTGCAAACTTCAGTAGATAATCTTACTACAGAGAAAACTTCTCTTACGGAACAGATTACCAACTTGAATGCCGAAGTAGCTAACTTGAAGGAAATGGCAACTGTAGGAAAGAATCACATTGCTTCTCTCCGTGAAAATGCCGTAGAAACTTACAAGAAGTTGATGGGTGATAAGGTAGATGAGACAATCGTTACGATGCTCAATGCCGAGACTACTGGTATTACTACTCTTGTTTCCTTGACAAAGGATTACCAAGCTCGCTTGGAAGAGAAGTTCCCTCTCACTTGCTCAAAATGTGGTTCTAAGGACGTCAACCGTGCTTCCTCAATTGCTGAGGATGATACCGAGGTTAAAACTGGAACCCAGGGTACTGATACCCAACGGAATTCAGAATCTCCGAGTACTAAGAATGTAATCGATAACTTGTATCGAAACAAAATCAAATAACTAATATAAATAATCCGCGTTATGGAAAAAACTAAAATCGTAAACGACCCTCAGCAACTTACTCTCTTTGGGGAAAGAACCCCGAGAGCGGTGATTTACAAAAGTGAGTCACACAAATTGCACCAGGCTTTCAATGTTAAAGCTGGAGAGAAAATCGTACAGGGTATGCCAGTAGCTTTGAATGAAGAAGGTTTGATTTACCCTTGCACTGATGTAGCTACTCAAGTTTATTTGGGTGTAGCAGTAACGGATAACGTTAACCCTGCTTATCAACCTCAAAGAAATTTCCCGGTAGAGGTAACAGTAGCTATGGAAGGTTACATGATTTGTAACTGGGTATCAAACGGAAATATCGACGCCGGCTATGTAACTCCCGATGGAACATTGCTTAACGATAGATTCGTAAAAGCTAACCAAGCAACTTCATCCCAGTTCATTGCCCTTAATCCTGCAGAAGAGGCAAATGAGGTAATTCAAGTACTCATCAAATAAGAGAAAAGAAGTTATGGAAAATAAAATAGATATTACAAAGTTGAAGGCTCAGGATTTTATGAATGAGCTGCCGGAAATGGTAAGAAGCTTGGAAGCTGTTCGTTCCGGTTCACAGGACAAGAAGCCTGTAGAGGTAACTTTTGGAGAATTGGTTACCGGTAAATGGGGTATTTCAGAAGATGAACTTTTTGAAAAGATGGGCATCAATCCAAAAGTGGACACGATGCAGAACATCTTTACAATGCCTCAACAGAATGTTCGTTGGATTGTTCCGGAAATCATCCGTGCTGCTATCACATTGGGTATGCGCCAGGCTCCGTTCTATCCGAACATCATTGCATCTGATCAACCCATCAATGGTTTACAAGCAATCATGCCAATGGTTAACATGTCGGATGCTGCCCCTGCAAAGGTTAATGAGGCAGAAACTATCCCATTGGGTGATGTTAGCTTCGGACAGAAATCAGTTAGCCTCTTCAAAATCGGAAAAGGTTTCAAACTTACTGATGAAGTTCGTAACTATGTTTCACTCGATGTCTTGGGAATCTACCTTCGTGATTTTGGTGTTCAGTTGGGTTATGCTCTGGATACTCTGGCTATGGACGTTGCTATCAATGGTAACAACCCTGATGGCTCTGAGTCTGCCCCGGTAATCGGTGTATACGAAACAACTAACGGTATCACTTACAAAGACCTTCTGCATATTTGGGTACGTGCTGCTCGTATGGGACGTAACTTCCAAACTATGATTGGTGGTGAAGACCAGGCAATCGAAATGCTGAACTTGCCGGAATTCAAGGATCGTCACTCTGGTACTACAGAAGCTACCCTGAATGTTAAGTCTCCTGTTCCCAAGAATGCTGACTTCTACATTCACCCGGGTACACCCGACCAACAGTTGCTGTTGATTGATACATCTGCTGCCTTGATTAAGCTTACTGCTCGTCAGTTGATGCTTGAATCTGAAAGAATCGTTTCTAACCAGACTCAGGCAATCTATGCAAGCTTGACTACTGGCTTCTCTAAGATGTACCAGGATGCAACTCTGTTGCTGGCTGCTGACAAGAAGTTCTCAGAATTCGGTTTCCCCGAGTTCATGAACGTAGACCCATATTTGATGGTTAACCTAGAATAATAAGGGACGTCCGGTTTCATCTATATAAATTCCCTGAGAGGGTAGGTAACTAAAAAGACCTATCCTCTCTTTAATCATTTTTAAATCTTAGGAAATATGGCTAAAGATAAATATACAGTAACTGTGGGACCAAGAGCTTACAGTTTTCATGACCAATCAACTGGTATTACCGTTTGTAGAGGAGAAGACAAGGAACTCTCTCGTCGTCAATTCCGTGCACCAAAGATTCAGAAGGCAATTGCCTCTGGCCATCTGATTATCATTGCTGATAAATCAGAAATCGAAAAGTATTCAGAGGCCGACATCGAAAAGTTGGATAAGAAACTGAATGCTCAGTTCAAGAAAGGCATGACTCTTGAAAAACTTGCAAAGGGATATTCCCTGGAAGAACTGAAACTGGTAGCAGGTCTTCATGAAATCGTTGCCGAGAAAGATGATACAGTAGAAACAATTCTTCAGGCTTTGCTAGAAGAATTCGAATCCTCTTCTAAAGGGTAATCTATGAAAATTACATAAGACAGACTAATATGAATAACAATCTGGACTTTTTGTACGTTACGTCAGGTCTGGAAGTTTCATTCAGAGTCATATCCAAAGTCCCGGCCAAATCTATTTTTGACTGGGACTTTGGCGATGATAAGGGAGAGGTTTTCAATGGTGGAAGACATGTTTCCTATTCTTATGAAACTCCCGGTTTCTATACCGTAACATTACATGTAACTAACTCTAGCGGTTTAGATATCACCGTAGATAAGACTCTGGTAGTTTGTGATTATGGTCATACGGCATTAGCCGATACAATATATAACTTAATCGACCACTATATTCCTTCAGAGATATCAGAGGGAATGACCAGGGAAGATAAATCTATCTACATCACCAAATGGCAATATTATATTGGTCCTCTAGTAAATCACCAAATTCCTGCAGATAAGTATACTGATGAATTATGGTATGAAGCACTAGAAAACCAATTAATAATGGAATTGGCAGCATGGGACTTTCTCAATGTGAAGATACTTAATCTATTAACAAGTACTTCAGAATACCTAAGTCAATTAACTTCTACCAAAGAACAAACTGGTGATGGTACTTCTAAACCCGAACTTGCCCGAGGTGATAGGATAAAACAAATCACTACTGGGCCTACTGAAGTGCAATATTATGATACCTTGGCAGATGCTACAAGTTCCCTATGGAAAACACTTTCTCAAGCAATGCAACCAGGTGGATTAATAGATGAATTAAGAAAGAACCTTTGTATGTTAGCTTCACGATTGGAAATCTACTTACCGTTCTGTGATGAAGTATTTAGAACCGTAGTCCCAAAAGTAGTTAACAGAAGGCAACCTGGAGTATTAGATGGACCCAACCCAAGTGCTCCAGTAAAAGGTGGTAAGAAATCAATTCTAACTAAGCTATGACAAAAGAACCCTGGAGAATGGTAAAGAACCGCTCTTGGGATAGATACAAGAAAATTATCACTGACTTCTTAGATTGGGATGCTGGTAGGCAATCCATAACCTGGGCCAAACATGTTAATCAGCTTCTCAGTCATGCCGAAGACAGTATACCTAAATATTATAACATCCAAATCGAGGCATTATGTTACTACAATGCTTTCAGAAACTGGCCTATCAATAAGGCAACTATTTCAGGAGAATTGGATGATGAAAACTTATCAATACTAATTTCTAAATCTTATATAGAACAAATCGGTTATCTTACACCGGAAGGTTATTGGGATTTTAATTGGGAACAAGATAGGTTTGTAATTAATGGTATAACGTATAAGCCTTCTGGAGATACTCAGACTGCTCAGGCAAAGGATGAGGCTTTAGTTTTCATGATTATCCTAAAGAGAGACCGAGATACCAAAGTTGAATTTGTAGAATAAAAATAAAGTATATGGCAAAGATGTTAGTACTGAGGTGGACACCAATTACTACAAACAGTGGAATTTGGTTTGATAGTAATCGGGTTATCCTCAATGGTACCTCTGGAGTTCATATTGAAATGAAAGGTAATGGCAATGATGTAACGGCATTTCAATCGATGACCGGAAACAAATTTGTCACCTGCTTTCAAGATTACTTCGGGGATATCTGGGATAAAATAATACCTCATCCTGGTATAGGCCAGGTAATAAAATTCCGTGTAAATAGGCTTCCTGATTATGCTTGCATACGGGGAGATATTGAGGACGGTGGAGATGTAGACCCCGAAAATCCAGATGTACCAATGAATGCCTTCTGTGGTTCAGAGGGAGAACCATTCAGGGATATCGATTCTGAATTCTTACTGGGTCGTCAACGTGCAGTAATTAATCCTTAAATTTTATAAAATATGTATGTAAGTAAGTATTATACCTGCGAAGAAATAGACCAGCGATTATTACAGGGTTACTATGATGACTTTGTTAAAGCTGGCTTTGGAGGAACTATAAATGAGTTCTGGGCCTTCGTACTTTCTATCAAGAATAAGGTAGATAAGAAAGAAGGATACGACTTATCGAAAAATGATTTTACAGATGAGTTGAAGGCTAAACTTGATGGCATCGAAGAACATGCAAATTATATCACTAAAGTTTCTCAGCTTGAGAATGATTTGAAATATCAAACCGAGGAAGAAGTTAAACAGATGATTAGTGATTTGGTTGATGGTGCTGATGATGCCCTTGATACTCTTAAAGAGTTGGCAGAAGCATTGGGCAATGACCCCAACTTTGCAACTACTATCACTAATAAATTAACCGACCTTCGTACTGCTTTAACTGAAGAGGTTAATCGTGCTAAGGAAGCCGAAGCTGCTCTGGGTGCTGAAGTAGCTGCAGTTCAGGATAACCTAGAATATGGGTTAGACCAAATCAATAAGAAGATTGATACCGTTAAGGCAGACTTAAAAGCTGAAATCGACCGAGTTGAGAAGAAGGTAGATAAGAATGCTGAAGACATCAAAGACCTTGAAGATAAGGTAAATCAAGATAAGGGTGAACTTGAGAAAGAACTCAAGGACCTTATTCAAAAGGAAAAAGATGAACGTATCGCTGCCGATAATGAAATTAAGGAAAGTGTAAATAACCTTAAGACTCTCCATATCAATGATAAGGCCGCACTCGAGGCAAAGATTGCTGAAGAAACTGCAAATCGTACCAATGCAGATACCGTACTGGATTCTAAGATTAATGAAGAAATCACTAATCGCCAGGCTGATACTTTAGCTCTTCAAGGTAAGATTGACCAAGAGAAGGTAGACCGTCATTCTGAGGACCAAGTTCTTCACAACGAAATCTCTAAAGAGGTAACAGACCGTACCAATGCAGACAATGCTCTTCAAGGTAAAATTGACCAAGAAGCTCAAGCACGTACTGCTGCAGACCAGATATTACAGAACAATATAGATTCAGAGGCTACTGCTCGTGCTGCTAAGGATTTAGTTCTCGAACACAAAATTGAGGATATAAAAGAGCAGGGTGTAGAAGACAAAGAACAATTACTTAATGCCATTGCTGCCGAGGCTGCTGCTAGAGAAAAAGGGGATAAAGACCTTGATGCTAAGAAGGTAGATAAACGTGAAGGTTATTCTTTGACTAAGAACGACTTTACCGATATACTCAAAGCTAAATTGGATGGCATCGAAGAAAAGGCAAACTATATTACCCATCTCTCTCAGCTTATCAATGATGCCGGTTTCCAAACTGAAGAAGAAGTAAATGCGGCTATCCAAAAGATTATTGGTTCAGCACCTGAAGTACTTGATACTCTTAAGGAAATTGCTGATGCCCTTGGAAATGACCCCAACTTTGCAACTACTATCACTAGGAAGTTGGCTGCAATCACAGAACAGGTTAACCAAGAAATCGAAGACCGTATTGCAGGAGACGAGGCAAACAGTGCTGAAGTAGCTGCTGAAGTTCAAGCTCGTAAGGATGCAGATACTGCCCTTGAAACTAAACTGAAAGAATACGTAGACAATAAGTCTGCTACTGGAGATGCTGCACTCGGAGTTGTAAGAGATAACCTTAATAAGGAAATCCAAGACCGTAAAGATGCCGATGCAGTAATTCAGGCTAACTTGGATAAGGAGATTGCCGAAAGAAAGACTGCTGATGAAGCATGTACTCAAAGTCTGGCTAACGTTAACCAGCGTATCTCAGACTTGGCTTTGAGTATGCAAGAGTCTATCAATACTTTGCGTAATGAGCTTACTGAGCAGGTAAATGCCAATACTACGGCAATCGCTACTAATCAACATAATATCGAAAGAAATTCAGAGGCAATCACAAACTTAACTAAGACTGTAGGGGATAACTACAAGGAAGTTAAGGATATGATTAACGAAGAAATCGTTGACCGTACGAATGCCGACAGTGCTTTGAGTTCTCGTATCGATACTCTCAATATTGACCTTAATACTGAGAGTGTAGAAAGAAAAGCTGCAGACCAAGTTCTTCAGGTAAATTTGGATAAAGAAGTAGCAGACCGTACTGCAGCCGATAAAGCCTTGAGTACTGAGTTTACGGCTAAATTGGATAATGCTAAGCAGGCTTTGGAATCTGAGGTAGCTAGCCTTAATACTAAGCTTGAACAAGAAAAGGAAAACCGTATTGCTGGTGATAATGCTTTGGGAGTTCGTATTGATTCTCTAGAGGCAGGTAATACCGAGGCTATGAATGAACTAAAAGCAAAGGTAAATGCCAACACTACTGCTATTAATGTAGAGAAAGACCGAGCAATTGCCAAAGAGACTTCACTTGAGGCAAAGATTGATACCAACCTTCAGAACCATAAAGATGATATGGCGGGTATTAACCAAAATATACTTACCGAAAAGAATGACCGCTTAGCTGGTGATACCGAGTTGCAGAATAATATCGATAAGGAAGCTACAGAACGTGCTAACCAAGATACCCTTATTAATAATGCTATTGCTCAGGAAAAAGCAGATCGAATTGCTGCTGACCAGGCAATGGATGGAAAGAAGGTAGATAAGGTAGACGGTAAAGTACTTTCTTCAAATGACTTCACTGACTTGCTATATGCCAAGTTGGATGGCATCGAAGAACATGCAAACTACATCACTAAGGTATCTGAGTTATTAAACGATTCAGATTTCCAGAGTGCTGAACAAGTAGAGGCAGCTATCCAAAAGATTATTGGCTCTGCTCCAGAGGTACTTGATACTTTGGCTGAGATTGCTAAGGCTCTCGGTGATGACCCTAACTTTGCAGCAACTATGACTGCTAAGCTTACTGAGTTGGAGAATAAGCTTGAAGCTGAAAAGAATCTGCGTGAACAAGGAGATAATACTCTGCAACAGACTTTCACTAACCTGAGTAATACTCTTACTACTACGGTAAATGAGCTGAGAACTTTTGTAAGTGAAACTCGTACAGAGTTGTTAACTTCCCTGAATGCTACTAATGCTCTGGTAACTCAGAATACTGCTAATATCCAACGTAACCTGGAATTAATCCAGGGTATTCAGGATAATATCAATGGTAATTATACGGCCATTACGGATCTGTTAAATAACGAAATTGCTGCTCGTAAAGCTGAAGATATTCGGTTGGAAGCAAAGATTGATCAGAATACTTCTGACCTTAATACCGAGAGTGAAGAGAGAAAGGCTGCTGATAAAGTTCTTCAAGATAATATCGATGCAGAAGAAGCTGCTCGTATTGCTGCAGACACCGCTCTTGGTAAACGTATCGATAAAGAAATCCAAGATAGAATAGATGCAGATACATCTTTGGATAACAAATTTACCAATATTACCAATGATCACGAAGAAAGGTTGGTAGCCGAGGAAGCAACTTCTGATGCTTTACCTAATACCATGGTTACTGGTGTAAGTGAAATAAGTAGAGATGACTCTAAACTTACTTTCAAGGTAAATACTTCTACTAAGGACGTTTCTAACAACCAATACGGAGAATCCAATGAGGCCATTAAAGAACTTCTCCCGGTAACCCAATCTCTTGCAGGAGTCATGTCTGCAGCAGATAAGATTAAGTTGGATGGGTTGGATGAAAATGCCCTTACAGATATATCGGCTGATTCCGATGCAAGTAAAGTAACCGTAACCGTAACTAAGGATAATGGTCTGAATGCTGATACTACAGAAACCTTTGATTTGCCTCAGGCATCAGATACTAAAGCCGGTACGATGACTGCTAAGGATAAGGTAGAGTTAGATAGAATTACTACTGTTAACTTTGCTCTTGGGGATGTAACTCCAAATGAGACTTCAATAGGCATTGCTGCTACTAAAACTGTAATTGAGGATGGTACTGTAGAACAGAATCCTATTACCTTGCCTGCTTCTACTTCTGAGAAGGCCGGTGTACAATCTGCTGCCGATAAGAAGTTGTTTGATTCCATACCAGATAATATTATCATCTTATCTGGTAATAACCCAGTTGAGGTAGGCCAGCAAAGTAGTCATGTAACTTTAACTCATAACTTCTCTTCTAAAAAAGAAGAGGGTATTTATACTCATGAGCCAGAAGATTATAAGACTACTTATATCCCTGCTGCTACTCAAACCCTTGCAGGTGTACAATCTGCTGCCGATAAGAAGTTGTTTGATTCCATACCAGATTCCTTTGTACTTGCTTCTGGAGGCAATCTAGAAATTTCAGATTCTGAGGTCATCATTACTCATGCTGGAGCTAAACTAGACTCAGAATCTGGTGTCTATGTTAAGGGTAGTAGATATGTAATGGGTACTATCCCAGCAGCAACTAAGACTACTGCAGGAGTCATGACTGCCCAAGATAAGATTAATCTTGATGAGACTTTGCCCAATGCTATTGCTAAGGAAATTGAGGATAGACAAGAGGCAATCGATACAGCTATCAAGAATCTGGGAGATTCTCAGACTGCTGCTTTAGAAAAAGAGATTCAAGATAGAAAAGATGCTGATACTGCCCTTGATACTAAACTGCAGAATAACATTGATACTCTAGAAGCCAAGCATGATGCCTTTGTAGCAACTAAGGGACAAGCTGATGGGTTTGCTCCATTGGATGGTAATGGATTGGTACCAGCTAACCATTTGCCTTCATATGTAGACGATGTAATCGAGGTATACGCTACTTATGAAGTAAGCTCTACTGGAGGTCTTATTAATGTTCAGTTGTATACTGATGCTACTCACCAAACTCCGGTAACTGGAGAATCTGGTAAGATATACATTAATGTTGCTAATGGGGAACCTCCTTATCAATTCCGTTGGTCAGGTACTAAATTCGTAGATAGTAACACTTCTTCCCTTATTATTGGAGAAATTGCAGGTACTGCTTTCGAGGGTAGTAGAGGTAAACATCTTGAGGATGTGGTATCTAGTATGCCTAGAAATTTAATCAGTAATATTTCAATAGCTAACAGAAACAAGAGGAATATAATTATTCAGTGTAATTATTCTTCTTTAGATGACCATGGTCATTACATAGATCAGCCTGATGGGATGATTATTCCACTAACCAATGCCACTACTAAAGAAGCCGGTTTGATGGAGGCAGAAAGTGTAATAAAACTTAATCAAACCTTACCGAAAGCCATAGAGGATGAACAAGAGGCTCGTATTGCAAAAGATAATGAGCATGATAAACTAATCAATAGTTTACCTCAGGAGATAATGACGGTAATAAACGATGTTACCCAAAATACGAATAATCTCGGATTAAAGTATTTTAGATGGGTAAAGAATACCGAAGAGGGCTCATATAGTAGAGGTACAGATGTGAATGTCACCATACCAGCAGCAACTAAGACTACTGCAGGAGTCATGTCTGCAGCTGATAAGACTAACTTGGATAATACGGTACAGGGGTTGGCAAATGAGATTACCAATAGAACTAATGCTATCAATACTCTTCGTACAGAATTGAAAACTTACGTTGATGATTTGATTGCCGATACTGGTTCAGATGTAACTGCATTAGAAACTAAGGTAAATAATCACATTGCCAATAAATCTAATCCTCATGCAGTTACTAAAACTCAGGTTGGATTGGGTAATGTTAATAATACTTCCGATGCTAATAAGCCCGTATCTACTGCTCAAGCTACTGCTATTGCTGATGCTAAGGCTGCAGGTACTGCTGCTCAGACTTCTATCAATAGCCATGCTGGTAGAAGAGATAATCCTCACGTAGTAACTAGAGCTCAATTGAGTTTGGCAATTACCGACAAGGTAGTATTTGCTAAGACTACTGCTCCTTCCGGTTTCTTCAAAGAGTCTTCAGATGTTCGACTCAAATCTAACATTAAGGATTTGAATCATACTCTGGAACAGATTTGCCAGATACCAACTAAGTCATTCGAAATGCTTGGTAAAGAGGACGAGGGAACTATTGCTCAGAATCTTGAGGGATTGGGATTTGGTAAATATGTAGAGGAAGTTCCAGTAGAGAAATCTACAGTACCTAATCCAGAGGAATTCGAAACTTTGGAAATCAATGGAGAAGAATATGTACTCGTAAAACAAGTTAAATATCACAAGATGTCAACTTTGGCAATCGAGGGTGTTAAACTTCTCTACGATGAGATTAAGGCTTTGAAGGCTGAGATTCAAGAACTTAAAAATAAATAATCATGGGAGAGATAGCAACCTGGAGTGCTGTCAAAACTAAAGTAGGCCTTGGTAAGACAGGAAATGACTGCCCTACCAAGGCTGAATTGTTAGCACTCTCCTCGACAGGAACAGGGGAGAATTATGTGGGGTTGGAACTATCCAATGCCAGTTCCTATGGAAATAATGAATGTGTCAAACTCGAAGATATTCATAAGGTAACCTATAAGTATACATTTACTTCTAGATACAGTAGTATAAGCTTTGATGCTTTGGGTAACCCCAGCTCTTCTAATCAGGGTTTTGGTTTTATTTCTACGAAACAGAAATATTGGGATGGAGTAGCTAATGGAGCTGAAGTTACTGTAAATTATATTGTTAGGAATATACCTACATGGGTAACTAATCACAGTAATCAAGTACCTCCTTGGACTGCTTCAGAGAATCTGGGATTAACCTCTCGGTCAGATTCCAATATTCTTGCTATACAGAACGAATCTGGTAAAACTTTTAAAGTAACCTTTACTCAAGCTGCCGCATCCCAATCTTGGAGTTATGGATTTAGTGTAAACCCCACTTCTATGTCTTTTGGGGCAACTGGAGGTACTAAAACTTTTACGGTAACCTCATACAAGCAAGAATTAAGGAATGGTCATAACTATGATAACCAAATTTCTTTAACTTATACTAGAGCTAATGGAGGAAGTATATCCGGTACTGGTACTTCAGTAACTATGGGTAATAATACCTCTACCAGTACACGAAGCGGTACGGTAACCTTAACACAAGCTGAAACTAATAAGAAGGCAACTATCAGTTGTTCTCAATCTGCAGGTTATAGAACCTATAGTGAAATCACTGCAAGTGGAGGAAGTGTATCCGATATACCTGCAAGTGGAGGAAGTAGAAGTTCATTCTCAAGTATGCCATCATATTCTCAGACTTGGGGATGGAATGGTTCTACAACTGGAGGTGGCACAATTACAAGCGGTGCTAGCATTAGTTATGGTACCGCAGTTAGTGCAGGTTCTTTGGGTACTACCGTTAAATCTAGAACCCGAGTAGGAGCCCTTATTGGTACCTTATCACTAAATGGTAAAACCAAATCTGTAAGTGTACCAGTATACCAGGCAGCGAATTCAATTACCAGTACTACTGAGGGTACACCAGTAATAAGCTTATCGGCAAATTCATATTCTATCTCTAATTCAGGAGGTAGTGTTAATATTTATGCCAGTGTAAGTATACCTATTACCAACCATTGGAGTTCAGGGTCAATAAGTGCAGGTTCTTCGAAGAGTGCTACACCTACGGTTAGTGCAAGTGGTACTGGATTTAGTTTGAATTCAGCTAAGACGGTACTTACTGTTACAGAGAACACAGGTACTTCAACTAGAAGTTGTACAGTAACTGCATCCTATAGTGGGGCAACTACTAAGACCATTAAAGTTACACAGAGTGCTGCTTCAGTATCTTATAAGTATTACTTGGCATTTACTTCCCCTACTGGTTCTAGAACTACTTCTAGAACTGGATTATCGGCTTTGGGAGGTAATAACTTTACAGTTGATGTAGCTTATTCTTTTAAGACTAAGGTAATAAACGGTTTTGAAATAAGTACAAGATACCCATTAGCTTTAACTGTAACCTCAAAACCAAGTTGGGTTACAAATGTAGCAACCACAACGTTATCAAGTGATAATGGAAACTATGGGTTAACCTTAACCTTAACAGAGAATACCGTAGAATCAACAAGGTCAGGTACCATTAAATTAAGGCAAGCAGAGAATGATGATAATGGTTGGGAGCTTACAGTCAATATAACTCAGAATGCTGCTACTATAACCTATGATTATGTATTTACTATAACCCATGATTAGGGATTTAGTATATCATAGGTTATATACAACACCAGTATTTATTATATGAGAGACCCTAAAAACTTTATTATTAATTTCTAAATCCAAAACCTTATGGGAGTAGAAATAAAAGGTGCTGGCGATGGCGTTGTAATCGCGGACAGAGGCTGTAATGATTGTTATAACCGGAATTCCGGTTGGGGCTCTGGATGGGGAGCCGTTGGTGGTGCATTGGTAGGTGGTGGCTTCGGTGCTGCTGCAGTTTCCGTATGGGACAAAATCAATGACACAAAAGCTGATATTCAGAAAGTAGAAGCTACGGTTCAGGAAGCAAAGGCGGGTATCTACAAAGATATCCCTGATGCTGCTCGTGGAGTTACTCAAGAAATCAGTGGTGTAGCAAAAGATGTTGCCGGTGTTGGTAGGGAAATCCTTAACAATCGTTTCACTACGGAAAGAGGTCTTTGCGATTTGGGTTACAAAACGAATTCGGATATCCGAGATTCTCGTGACCAAATGGGCGCAGGCTTCAACCGTGTTATGGATCGTCTCTGCCACATGGAACACCAACAGTCGGATTGCTGCTGCGAAACTAAAGGCTTGATTAAAGAAGTAAAATCTGACTTGGCTCTTCAGCTGGAACGTTGCTGCTGTGACCTCAAGAATGGACAACAGGAAATCAAATGTCTCATTGAGAACACTGCAAAGGACCAGGAGATTGCCCGTTTGAACCGAGTGGTAGATGCCCAGAGAGACCAGAACATTATCAACCAAGTGGTTGCAGCTCTGAAGACTACTGGAGGTACTACAACGGCATAACCAATTGTCATACCAGGATGATTAGAAAGGAGTACATCTATCAGGGGTGTACTCCTTTTTTCGTTTTAACCCCTTGAACTAAGGAATTATGGAAAAAGAACAACTCACCGAATTTAAGATACAGTTAGCTCTACCTGCTCCCAATATAGAGATTGCACAAGAAGTAGCAAACAAAGCTCAGGTACTCATAAATCAATTTGGATACTATCAATTTTTAAACCTGGTAGACTTCATGCAAAGGAATCCAGGTGCAGTTTCATTTGGTTTAAACTTAATAAATAAAAGATGATTATGGACGAAAGAACATCGATTTTCCAAAAGGTACAGAAAGGTGAAATGATTTTCACATTAGAAAAAGACAGACGGTCTGGTTATCCTATTTTTGATACAGCAAGAATCGTAAAGGTAGGAGAAAGTAAACCCATGGCCTCTGGTGCTAAAGACGGCTTTGTTAACAGTGTCGAATTGGTAATCCAAGATTCGGTATCACAACTCACCATATACTTGCCATCACAGTCTGATGAAGGTATTTATAATGGGGTATATTATACTACCGATGTAGTGAATATAATTAATGAGGTTACTATGCAGAAACATAATGCCTTGAATATACTTAACAATCGACCAAAGTTTGAGGCAATTGTTTCTGAATGCGATAACATTCTCAATTCAATTAACCAATCACCTTCTGCTCCAAGTAAACCTGCTCCAGGGTTTGAGGAGTTCCGTCAATACATGGACCAACGAATCTCCACTCAAGAGACTCTGTTACAGAGAATTGCTCAGGAGCTGGGATTGGATAAACCTAAACAACAGTAAGAATTATGCCAAGTAAGTCGGTTAATATTACACTATCGACTCCAGTTGGTCCTCTAGAAATATACGTAGATAAACGAAAACAAGCTCGTGCAGAAAGGTTGATTGCCAAAACTCCAAGTATCTTAACCGAAGGCTATGCGAAAGGTACAGAAAAGTTTGGTAATCAACTTCTTCGTATAGTAAGACGAAGTTTGAATACGGGTGTTCCACCACCCGGTACCCATACTTCTTGGCCAAAACATGCTCCAGGTACTGTAAAGAAATATGGGGAGCATACTCTATTACGACTCACGGGTCAATATGCTAAATCCGTTACTGTAGTAAAGACCAAGAATAGAACTTTCGTTGGTTTACCAATTGGAATCAAGAAGATTACCTATACTGGTAAGACTTCAAGAAAGACTTTGAATCAGATAGCTATCATGTTAGAGTATGGTAGCAGAGATGGTAATTTACCACCTCGTCCTCTTTGGAATCCTGCATTTAAGGCTGCTGGTGGAAAAGCTGCCTTACAAAAGGAAATACGAAATGAAGTTAGAAAAGAAATAAGGAAAGTTAAAAATGGCAGCAGACTTTGAAATATCTTCACTATCCGGAACTGGTACTGCAACTATTAGGGTAAAGCCTAAGGCAGTAAACGAAGACATGAATAATATAAAAGAGCAGGTTCTCAAGGTAGTAGTTCAGGGTGTAGAAAGGGAAGTAACTCTGGTACAAAAGGCCGCTCCTAAAATAGTAGAGACCTGGGGAACTTATTTTAGTATCACTCCAGAAACTACTTCCCATACTTTCGATGGTACTAAAAGGGGTGAGACCCTAGAAATAGGTGTATATAGTTACCAACAGAAGTTTATCAATAATGAGCCTCAAGATGAATATCGTGCTGTAGATTGGAAAGTTGAAAGCTCCTCAGATTGGTTAGAGGTAACCCAAGAAATTGGAGAAGCTAATGCCGCAGGTAAGCTTACTATCAAAACTAAATCTACTAATCAAGAACATAACCCCAGTAACTATGACCCCTTGGAAAGAACTGCTATAGTTAAGATTATCTTACAGCAAGAACCTAACACTAAGATAGTTTTAAATATAACTCAATCTCCAGGTACTAGAACTACTAAGTATGGCTTTGAACCAACCCCGAATATACCATTCCCAAATCTTGGTCAAAATACTAGTACTGCTCAGATTAGTAATGTAAAGGGTTATCAGTACTACCTTATCAACGGTATTCAAGTTGCTAAATTTATAAAACAATTTAAGATAACCGATATAAGTAAGACAATAGAGGGTCAATTCCCTGGAGGTATTGGTTCTGAACCAATACCCTTTAAAGTATGGCTTACCGATTATCCTTCAAATATTGCTACTCAATGGGTTAGTGAATTAAATTGTGTTGGTCATTTACAAACCATAATGAGTGGTTTTGGAGGTATTCAGGTAACTTATAATGGGTATATTAATGACAATGGCAATCAAAGTGTTCAATTAAATATTAGATTAGGACTTTAATGGTAAACTCAGAAGAAATAGTAGAAAGAACTTTTTATATCTCTCTACTTAGTACAATGTTGGAAATGGGTCTTACCTTAAACCCAGAAGACTTCTTACCTTTGTCTCAAGAAAACGAAAAAAGATTTCAAGAGGCAATCAAAGGTATGAAGAAGTTTATACCACTTTTTGGTATAGGGAATAATCAAGTAAAAGGCCCAAAGACTCTCCCAAGAATAACCATAGAACTACAGGGTTATTATGCTGGAGATATTGGTGTGAATAAATACATCATTGGTGATAAACTTGAGGATGGTAATTACCAAGCTTCAGAGTTTCCTTATGAAACTAAGGATATTACCATAGATGTACATCTGGTTTCTCAAACACAAGCAGATATGAGATTGCTACATACAATCTTATATACTGGCTTACCTGCTAGAGGATACGTGAGACCATACTTCAATGATTTAGAGGAATGGGAAAAGGGCAGGCTTGCTCCCACCGGAAACCTATTCATTGAGATTGGTAATTATTATGACCATCCAGATGTAGAGCATGGTATACTTGAGAAGGTATACACCTATGTATGTAAGGACGGTATTCTTCCAGAAAAAGCTTTGGGAGAAGGTACTCTTACACCTATCAAGGATATATCGGTTCTTATTGGATTGTTAGAACAAAACGAAAATGAGATGCTAGAGTTAAAAGTACCTAAGGTATAGGTACAATACTCTAGGGTATAAATTAAACGAGTAATTAACTTTAATCACAATAGAATTATGCCAACTTCACCTCATGTTGATTTTAAGTTTAAGAACAACAATGTTCTTCAAACTACTCCCATGTTAGGAGTTTCTTGTGTATTGGCTAGAACTACTAAAGGTCCATACGATGACCCTTCAGAAATCATCTCTACATTCTCTCAGTTCCAAAGAATCTATGGTTCTGAAATTGTACCCGATGGTTCTGTATCAAATATCGAAAAGGCTTTGCAAGGTGGTTCTAAGCTTCGTGTTATTCGAGTACTTGGCAAAGGAGCTACTCAAGGTACAGTAACTGCTTCTCCGGCTGCGGCAAGAAAAGCTAAAGATTCAGAAGATGAAATCTCAGTTGCTTCTGCTGTAACTGACCCAGCTAAACCCTCTGCTTTGATTACTTTAAAATCTGGTAGTACTACTTATAGTTTTGGATTAGTAACTAAGGGATATGGAGATCCAATTGGTAGTGCAAATACTTTCCAGGTTGGTTTTTATAAGCAAGCTAATACCTTGTATTATAAAATATATTCAGCTAATGGGCAAGTACTTGAACAGGGCCCAGTAATAACCTACAAAACTGCCGATGATAACAATAACACTTCGGTAGATTACCTTGCTCTTAGTGCATTTGCTAAGAACTCGGAATATATTAAGCCGGTAATTACTGCAGGTTCCTCTTTTGAAAACCTAATTAAGTGGCTTACCGATGATATTGATGGTACTAAGAATGCTATCACTATTACCGTGGGAGATGCTGCACCCTCCGAAACAGAGAAACTGTTTAAGGGTACTATCGGTAGTGCAGGTTCCACTCCAACTGCCGAAGAATGGATTACTTCCTTGGATTTGGTAAAAGATTACACCGACTTCTACCAATTATTTATTTCACATATCTCTCAACACCTTACTACCGATTCAGATGTACTCAAGGTATATAAGGCTGCTGCAGATATGGCAAAGGAATTGATGGAATGGGTACTGTATATCGAAGTTCCCAAACATTTAACCCATTATACTCAAGGTACTCAGGCAAGAGATTACAAAGCTCAGGTAACTTGGGTACAGACTTGCCTTGGTACTGTAGGTAACTCTAAGTACATTGCCTACTTTGGTGGTGGACTTAAGTACTACAACGAAAACGGTAATCTTCAGGATTCCGATGTAGTGGGTACTATTGTTGGTTTGGGAGATGCCTCTGCTACTCAATATGGTCCTTGGAAATCCTTTGCTGGTATGAACCGAGGGGTTATTGGAGATGCAGTTGGTCCAGTATGCCCCAACTATGGTTCCCCTTCTCGATATAACGAACTGAACACTCTTGCTCAGAATTATATCAATGAGGTGGTAATCAAAGATACTCCAGATGCAGGTAAGCAAACCATGCTATGGCATTGCTTCTCTTCTCAAGTGAAACAGGATTCTGAAAGGTTCCTTTCAATCGTAAGACTGAATCTTTATCTGAAGAAGTTCCTTCGCCCGGTACTCAACAAGTATATCGAAGAACCAAACGTTTGGAGTACTTGGAAGAGAATCTGGTTGGAGGTTAAACCTACACTGGATTCATTGGTAGATGAAGATGCCATGACCGAGTATACCTGGATGGGTGACCAAGATGCAACTTCTTGGGATGACCTTTCAATTAATACCGAGGCAGATGCCCGTCAAGGTAAGTACCGTGCTATCCTTAAGTATAAGGATGTAGTTCCTATGCAAGAGGTAACTATGGAGATTGTAATCGATGCAGCTTCTAAGGCAGTATCAATCGTAGAAACAAGTAATAACTTATAAACTCATAACACAATGGGAGCAAAAGTAAAAAACCCACGGAAGAAATTCTTGTGGAGCATCATGTTCCCCAAACACCCTATCAATACCTATCTATTCCAAAGTTGTACTTTGCCGGATATTGAGATTGACCAGGTTGCTCATGGGGACGTCAATAGAGACGTTAAAACTGCAGGTAGGGTTACTATAGGTAATCTTATTGTAGAGAAACTTATGACTACTGCAGGTTCAGACACATGGCTTCATGATTGGCTTTATGCTTGCCAAGACCACATAGTTGGTGGAGGTTTGGTACCAAGCCAATATTGGGAAACGGCTATTGTAAATGAACTTGCCGAAGATGGAGTCTCGGTTCTTAATACCCACGTCTTCGAAGAGGTATGGCCATGTAAGATTACCGGCTTAGACTTGGACAGAATGGCTTCAGAGAATACCATAGAGTCCATAGAGTTCTCTGTGGGTACTGCAGACAAATACTAATTCCTTAGTCTATTTTCACTAAGATTCGGTGGAGGGGTGGGATTCCTGTGATAGGAGCTCACCCCTTTCTTGTTGTTATACGGAGTACTATGAACATTTGTAAACATTAAATATATCAAATTATGGAATTTAGAACATTTAGATTTACCGGACCCTCTGGTTACGAATATGAAATCAGAGAACAGAATGGTGCTGATGAGGATATCCTCAGTAACCTTTCAGACATGAAGACTTTGATGAACCTTACCAAGTTCATTGCAGCAATTGTAATTAGAACTACGGCTACACCCAATGGGAAATTAACCATAGATGATGCCCTTAACTTACCGGTCAATGACCGTTATGCTATTATCTTTAATTCTCGTATCTTCTCTTTGGGGGATGAGGTAGAATTTGAATATGATTGGGGCAAAGAGAATGGAGGTAAAGTTACTTATGGCCAAGACCTTCATGAGTTCCTTTTCGATTACGGTACTGCTCCAACTGAGGATGATTTGAATCAAAAGCCCGATGCTATCCCTTACTATCCAGAAGGGGTTAGATTGATAAACCATGAATATGTTCTCTCCTCTGGCAAGAAGATTAAATTCGATTGTATGACGGGTAAGGGGGAACAAGATTTCATGAAGTTGCCATTGGATAAGCAAACTAAGAATGCTCCTCTTCTTTGCCGTAATCTTCACTTAGAGGTTGATGGTAGTTGGGAGAAGGTAGAAAACTTTACTCCGTTTACTGCAAAGGATATGGCTGAGATGAGAAAGCATATCTTATCTATGGACCCCATTTTCAAAGGTGAGTCTCACATCACTAATCCAACCACTGGAGAGGAAAGAACTTATCCTATAGTTTGGGCACCGAATTTTTTCTACCTGACGGAAGAGTAATGTTAGAGAGTGATTTTGTTTATATCACCAGAGCCGAGATAGCCTTAGACTATTTCGGCTTTTTACGTCTTCCGTACCGAATAAGGAAAATATTCAAGGAAATGGCCGAGCAATATTATAAACAATTAAAGAAAAGAAAGTAAATTATGAATACCAGTAGGAGTATAGTAGAGGTCGGTGTTGCCATGGTTTTAAAAGACCGATTCTCTCAAGAGGCTGGCAAGATATCTGGGTCATTCAGAACAATGATGAATGATATGAATACCTGGAATAGAGGTATACAGATGTCAGCTTCCAATACAATGGACTTCGGAATGCAGCTCGTAGGGGGAATGGCAAGGGCCTATAAATACTCTGCGGGTGTTCAGAATGAAGTTTGGACTGCTTCGAAAATTGCTGGTGCTACCATTGCAGAACAAAGAGAAATGTTACAATTGGCAAAAGATGTCAATGAGATAACTCCTCTTACTGCTTCGGATGTTGCATCAGGACAAAGATACCTGGCTATGGCGGGTAATAAATTCGATGCTATTAAAGAAATGATTGGGCCAGCATCTAAGCTGGCTTCAATCTTTACAATGCCAGTGGGACAGAAAGGTGGTGTAGCTGACTTGATGACCAATATCATGTCAATGTACCAAATCCCAATGGGAGAAGCCGCTAGAGTAACCGATGATTTATATACTGCAGTTACTAATGCAAATATATCTTTAACAGACTTAGCCCAGTCCATATCTTATGCAGGAGCAGATATGGCAACTGCTGGAGTAGACCTTCGGCAAACGGCTGCTGCTATTGGTGTATTGGGTGATATGGGTATACAGGGTTCTATGGCAGGTACCTCACTGGCCAATATGATTCGTTACTTACAGCTCTCTCTTGTTAATCAAAAAAAGAAAGGCTATAACGCTTTAGCAGACCTGGGCTTAAGTCCAGATGAATTCTTCGATGCTCAAGGTAACCTTATAGACCTTTACACTATCTATCAGAAGTTTGCTAAGGCAGCAGTAGATTTACCTTCACGGATAGAAACACCAACCTTCTTCAATATCTTTGGTGTTCGTGGTAATCGTGGTATGCTTCCAGTACTTCGAGATATTGCTTCTGGTAGAGATAAGATGGGTAAGATACTTGCTACCTATGACCAAAACATGGGAGCAGTAAATCGACTCAATGAAGAACGTCTTAAAACCGATGCAGGTGTAATCGACCAATTCGAATCAAGTATAGAGAACTTAACCGTTACGGCAGGTGCGGCTTTGGGTAGAATCTTTACCCCAGTACTAGATGTGGGTAACTCTATAATCAAAGTAATTAATTCTATCTCAGAAACTTGGGTTGGAGGTTTTGGTCTTAGGGTAGGAGCTACTGCAGTAGTAGTAGGTACTATTGTTGCAGGGTTTAATACTGTAAGAGGTATTATTAGGTCTGTTGGGTATTTACAAACTATTGCTACTGCTTCTACTGAAGGTATGTCTGCTGCAGCAATAAAAACTAATACTCAGTTTGCCATTATGGAAGCACACATGGTAAGGATGGTTAACCTTATGAGAACCATGGTTCAACTCCAAATGATGTCAAGCGGTATTGGTATGAATTCTGCTGGTAGATTTTATAACACTAAAACCGGAAGATATGTTAAGACACCAAATCCTGGAGTACCATTAGCAACTACTATGGCGGGTAATTTAGCTGGAGGGGCTTTAGCTGGAGCAGGTGCCCAAGTTGGTAGTCAAGTGGCTAGGCAAGGTGCTATAAAAGGTTTAACATCTATAGGTGGTAGACTTATGGGATTACTTGGTGGACCCTGGGGATTAGCAATTACTGTAGGTCTTCCTTTATTAATTGAGGGTATTAGTTACCTTAGTAATTCAGTAGATAGGAATACTGAAGCTCAGAATAAAGAGAAAGAAGACCCAACTACCATTAGAGCCCAGAATGAAGAGAGATTTATTAATGCTGTTAGATTAGCTATCAAGGAAGGCATGAGAGATTCTCGTATCAATATCTCAGTAGATGGTCAAGCAGTTGGAGATTATGCTCCAGGTTCTCAACAAGATTTTACTGGAGCTGCATTTGTAATGGGAATATAAAACTAAAACACTATGGCTAGAGTATTAAATAAAGCAGCAGGTAAGGTTGTTGAAAAGTACAATGACCTTACAAGAGATACAGCAGGTGTTCTTACGGGTCCATTAAATAAACTATGGAGAGCTCGGATATTACTCAATCGAACTCTTTCTACTCTTCCCAAAGATGATGCTCAAAAGGGTAAACTCTATACTCCCAATGGAGTAATCGGAGAAGCTCAAATATCGTCTAAGAACCCTATTCTAAACAAACAACTCCAGGCTAAATGGAGAATGGAATTACAATTCCCGAGATTAGAGGAGAGTGAGGGAGTAGACCCAGCAAATGGGAATAAGAATACTACTAATTACAGAAACTTCGAGGCTAAAGCAGATGTTATATATCAGAATGAGGTAAGGATATATAATATGACTGTTAACCCCACTCAATATATTACCCTACAGAATAGACCTCCAGAAATAGACTTTAGAGGAGAAACTACATGGGCAACCATTAAATCAATGGGCCGCAATGTACCAATGTATCACTTTACTGGAGCTGAAGACATTATTCAATTCAATGTGTCTTGGTACTGTAATGACCCAGAAAATCCTGAAGAGGTAATCAATAAATGTAGGTTATTAGAGGCATGGTCTAAATCTAATGGTTACCAGGCTGCTCCTCCGATTGTTAAGATTGAGTGGGGGGATTCTGGTATATTCGATAACCACAATTATATCCTTACCTCAGCAACTTATACTCTGAAGAACTTTCAGAACGGTTATCGAATAAGGATACCCGGAAAGCCAGCTACTTTTGGTAATGGTAGGTTATTGCCTGCAGCAGCAACTCAAGAATTGATTTTCAAGAGAGTAAGTGCATATAACTTATCCTATGGAGATTTTATAAATTCCGATTCACTTAAAAAGACAGGAGGTATTAAATATGATTGATGTTAACCAATATCTAAAGGGAGCTAGCCCATATAATAATGCCTATGCTCTGAAGTATAACGATGGGGATTATTCCTTAGAGGCTAAACCTCCAATAGTACCAGAATCCCCTAACGATATTCAACATACTGTTAAAGATGGGGAAACCCTACAAAATATTGCTTTCAGGTATTATGGTGATTCTGGTAAGTGGTACATCATAGCTGAAGCTAATAAGATACTGAATCCTTTTAAGGAATTAGAAATGGGAAACCTAATAAGAATACCGACTTATGGCAGCTAAACAGAAACCTATATTATATAATGGAATGGGCCAACCCTATTTGGCCCTTTTCAATTTTGGAGGTATGCCTATAATGAATCCCATTACAGGTATACCCCTTGGAGCGTATATAAGTACCTGGAGTTATAGATACGATGAGGAAAAAGAAAACTTGGCTACTCTTACTTTTGATACGGGTAATCCTGATACAGTAGACATTGCTGATATCCAGGAGAACCAACAGATATGCCTTCAATGGGGTTACATATATCCCGATGGCCAATTCATATCTGGGCCCATAAAAATAATTAAGGTAAGGGAATTCGAAGCCGTATTTGATTCTACAGGTACTCATGTAACTATTAAGTGCATTGATTCTTCGGGAGATTTAAGATATCAACCTGCTTATGTCCATTCGGATATGGAAGGCTATAAATTATCTACCTATTTAGACAATGGCTGTGGGAATGCTACTGGTGTAATCATAGAAATATTTCAGTAATGGAACAACAGATAATAAGTAATAAAGTATACGAGTCACTACAGGTACCCACAGAGAGTACCCGTACTACTACTGGTAAAGTACTCTATGCTAACAAATACAGTGGAGTAGCAGAAGTAGCTATGCCAGAAGACTTGAAAGCTTTAATTGATAGTGACTTTGGATTAGTGGGCAAGAACGTCTTAGTTCAATTAGAACAGAAGATGAAAGGGTATACTAATGGGCCATGGTATGTGGATTCAAGGGATGGTGTTATCTATATACATAATCGGAAATTCCATGAAGAACCGGTATGTACTTATACATATCAAGGAGAGAATGGGGAAGTACTTAGAGTATCTTTTGCTACTCAGAAAATAACTAAAAGAGTTAAAGCAGTATTAGCTCCATCTCTAGACCCAGATAGTAAAGATTTATCGGTATTATCAACTAATATAAATGAGCCAGAGGATAAACCTCCATTAGCTTTAAGACCTCCTGTGGCTCAGGTAGATAACCTTATGGTGTCTAATATTACTGGCAATGGGTTTGAAGATTATAGAAGTCATCCTACTACTCCTACAGAGGTAATGGATGCTTGGGACACTCAGCTTCAGTATAACATGGAAAAAACTGCAGAATATAAAAAGAGAGTAGAAGAGTATGAAGCAGTTGGTCCAGTAGGTGCTTATGAAGCAGGTAAGCAAAGAAAATTCGATGAAATGTCTACCGAAGAAGTACGAGCTACCATTAATCAAGCAGCTAATGAGTTACCTGACGATAAGAAGAATGCCCTTAAACAAGTGCTAAGAAATTCTAAGAATGGTAAAGAATTAGAAGCTAATCTTAAGAAATTATTAGAGTATGAAAGATACCTTTTCGAAGACGAAGATGGTATGGAATTTATGGTAGAAGAGTATGTAGACCCCTTAGATTATGACCCAGAGGGTTATACCTCTAAACAAGCAGGAGCGGGTATAGCTTCTGGTATCAATTTTCAAGCTGGAATATTACCTGCTTCAGAGAGAGGTTTCGAAGCTTTAAAGAAAGACCCCTATACTGAAGTATTATCCGATATGGAAGTTGATACTACTAAGGGTTATGGTCAAGGTCAATATGGTAAGATGGTTAAGGTAAGACATATGAAAAGGGTAAATCTCAAGGTACCTCTTTATAAACTTTACCATAATTTATTTAGTAGATACGGTGGTGCCGATAAGTATGCTTGGGCAGCTAATGCTAATGCCAATGGTGGTTTAAAGCAAACTGAGAAAAGGTTAGTATGTCAACTTCAGGTAGTGGGTAGACCTATGCTAGCAACTTCCCAAATAATCCGAATAGATAATGTAGGGAAACGTTGGTCAGGGCTTTGGTATATAAAACAGTGTACTCATTCTATGGATGCCGGTCAAGGGTATATAACTAATATGGAATTAGTAAAGAACAATTCCAAGTCTGGCTCTGTAACTTCTAAAACTGATTTATCTACTCAAAACATCGTAGCTAATGATGCTAAAGCTAATGCTAAAACTAAAAAGGGGCAAGATAAAAAAGCCCTAAGTACTTCTCAGAATCTTAATCTTAACTTTACTTATAATGAGAAGGTATATTACAATGAGCATTTCTTGAATGATAAGGGGGACATAATTGATATCAAGGGTCAAGCTGAGTTTATTCGAAAGAAGGCTTATTATACTGAAGTAAATGCCGATAATCCCCAAGCCTTGGCAGAGGGTATAGTGTTATCTACAGGTAATACAGTTACCTCTAAGGGTAAGTTAATTCCTGGTAAGATATCAGTTAAACAAATCCAAGTGCCTGAAGATTATGGGGTTAAGTTTAATTATATGGCCATAGCTAATCGAGTATATCGAGACATAGCTAAAAGGCATAAGCGAATAGCAAGTCAAATCTATGTAGAAAAATAAGGGTATGAGTTACGAAACAGCAAAGATAATAACCGACGAAGGCTTAGAGGGTCTTGGTCGGTATTACTCTGTTTATCGAGGCATTGTTATTGATAATGACGATGTAGAGAAACATATGAATAGAGTAAAGGTATGTGTTCCAGAGGTAATGGGGGGAGTATTTGCTTGGGCATATCCTAAAGGACAACATGGTTCAATTAGTTCAGGTTTTAAATTCTTAGCTCCTAAAGTGGGAGATACGGTATTTGTTACTTTTGAATTTGGAGACCCAACTAAACCTCTCTGGGAATACCATGGTTGGGGAATGAGTCAAATACCCCAACCTCTGGATGGTCCCAATAAAATGGGGATAGTTACTCCCGAAGGAAACTTAATAGTAATAGATGATGATAACGGAGAACTCAATTTACATTTCAATGGACCTGTAAATGTTCGTTCAGAGAAAGAAATAGTAATAAATGCCGATGGAGATATAAACATATCTTCTGGTGATTCAGTGATACTTAATACTGGAGAAAATGGTGGAGTAATCAATATTTTTCAATTAACCGAAAAACTAAATCAAACTATCCAAGAACTAGAACAACTTCGTAGTATGTTCAATTCTCATGTACACTCAGGTGTAACTACTGGACCAGGTTCTTCGGGTCCAACTTTAACTCAAGTAATTAAACCTTTCTCACAATTCGTTGTAGACGATTATGAGGATAAAACCTGCATACACTAATGGAAAAGAATTACTTTACAGACTTAGTTGGTATAGGTGTAACTTACCCTATCCAACTTACAACTAATGAAAAGGGTGAAAGAGGTTGGTACCCAGTAAATGGAGATTTCAAACTTATCAGAGATAATATAAGTTCGATATTATACTACATGATAGGCCAGAGATTTCGACAGGAAAACTTTGGTAGTAAACTATGGCAATGTATTGAGGAACCAAACTCACAAGCCCTAAGTTTTATAATTAAAGAGTTTTTAAAACAAGCCATAGGTGCTTGGGAACAAAGGATAACCTTCCAAAATATCACAGTTACTAGAGTTGATGCAAAAATACACATAGAAGTAACCTATGTAGTAAATGGAACAAATTCTAGTCAGTATCTCGATATCACCTATGACCGGTCAGATAATTCATTAAATACACAATAATATGGGAATCACAAATAAATGGCTTAACCCATACCAGAGGTCTTATCAACAGATTAAGGCCAAGCTGGTTGAATCCCTTATGGGACTCAAAGACCCTCAAGGTCAGAAACTCATAACGGATTATTCGGAGGGGAACATCTTAATTATCATCCTCTCATTATTTGCGGCAATTGCCGAAGTACTTCATTACTACGTAGATAACATGGCAAGGGAAACTTTCCTATCTACTGCAAGGAGGTATGATTCGGTAGTTAAACATGGGGCTTTGGTAGATTATCATGCTCGAGCAGCAATTGCTGCTACCGTAGATGTAATCTTATCCAGAAGCATTACGGGTAATTCTATTGGTGCTAAATTAACTATACCTCAGGGTACTCTGTTTACAGATTCCAGTGGTAATTCTTGGTTATCTGCTAGAGATGTAATTTGGCATTCGAATGTAACTACTTGTAAGGTACCCATCATACAACATGAAAGGTATACTGCAAGTGCTCTTAATAATATGGTAATACCCACCGGTGATAGGGTTATACTTAATCTTGGTACATTACCAAATGGTAAGTATTACGAACAAGGCTCTATGTCATTACAGATAGGTGGGGAAACATGGGTATTAGTAGATACCTTTGCAAAGTCTAAACCTACCGATAAACATTTCATGGTTTCGGTAGATGAATCTCTAAGCCCCTATATAATGTTTGGAGATGGTACCTTTGGTAAGAAGCCTGCAGCAGGAGCAAAGATAACCAATGTGGTATTCTATTTAACCAATGGTACTCAGGGTAATGTAAAGAGTAATACCATTACATCGGTACCTTCAGTAATATCTTCCTCAATTACGGATGCTACTGTAAGTAATGCTTATGATGCTGGAGGCGGTTCAAACTACGAAAACTTTACCATGCTCAAGGAACACATACCTTTGAGTGTAAAGACTTTGGGAGTAGCAATTACCAAAGAGGATTTCGAAAGTTTAGCTATGTTAGTTGATGGGGTAAACAAAGCTAAAGCCGATTATGAATGCGGTAGAAAGCTTACCGTATATATTAGCCCCGATGGTGGAGCAGTTGCTTCTTCTGAATTAATTAATAGGGTATATAATTTATTATCCCAAAGGGCTCCTATGACTACTTGGTTGAAGGTTAAATCTGCAGGCAAGGTTCAGATTATTCTAGAGATGGATGTTACCGGTAAGAAGTCTTATAAGACTGCAGAGATACAAACTCAAATTCTTACAGCCTTATACAATGCCTATTCTCCAGAGCAAGCTCAGATAGGTGGAAGCGTAAGGGTATCGGATATATATGCCCTAATAGATAACTTATCAACCGTAGATTACCTTCACCTTACCAAGTTTTATATTAAACCATGGCCTACTACCATCTATGGTAATAAGGAATTAAACCTGGGCCAGTTTAAATTAAACAAGGCAAAGGGTTCTATGACCTACTACATAACCTTCAATTCCTCAACTACCTTTACAGTACGTTCGGTATCAAATGGTTATGTAACTACTGGCTCAGTTGGTAGCTCTATCCAGATTATCGATAAAGCTAATGGTTTTGATTTCTCTTTGGACATTCAGAACAACAGCTATCAATCGGGCTATCGGTATTCTATTACGGTATCAGAACCTAACCATGATTATGAAGACCCCGGTTTTAACTTACCAGTATTCGAAAATGCTTCACAATTGACTTTAACCGTAAAAGAAATTGTATAATGATAAACCTCAAAAATCTAATCGACTTTTTGCCATTCGAGTATAAAGCTCAAGATACCTATAAGGTAAATGGCAAAGGCATCTTAGAGAGGTTTCTAGAAATTTGTGGAGAGCATTTTGAAGATTACATTACAAAGGATATTGAGAATATCTTGGACATTATCGATATAGATAAGGCTCCGGATATGTATCTCAATTTCCTTTGGCAATTCCTCGGAGAAATGCCCTTTGCTTATGGGAACACTATAGATGCACAGAAATGGGCAGAGTACTTTAATGGGTTCTACTCCGATGATAAACTCCAAGAGTTATCTAAGCTTTGGATAATACCAAAGGAGGGACCCTTTACTTTAACCAGTACTCAAGTAAGAAACATCCTGAAGTATTCGATATCTCTTTTTAAAATAAGAGGTACCTCTGAGTTCTTCGAAATAATGATGAGGCTGTATGGGTTAACCTGCGTAGTAACTGACCCTGCAAAGGCTGATAGTTATGATGGTTGGGTAAAAGGTAATCCACACTTTGACCAGTATTACCATTATGACGATAAGTATACCTATGATAATACTTTCGATTGTTCTCAATGTATACCGGTAACCTTTAGACTTACCGGTCATGGATATACTTCGAACTCGGCAGCTTTCAGAAAATTTAGAGAAGCCGTAGAGGCTTTCTTTAAAAGATTCATACCCTATCATGTATCTTTCGATATTCAATATGGGTTTACCGTAAATGATGGGTATACAATTAAAGCTGAGTTAGTAAATCCGGACCAACCCAATCTTATTACTTCAGAGGTATATGAAGTACCGGTAAAGGTAACTGTAACTTCAGATTGGATAAATGCCGACCTAAGATATCAGATATCCAGTGATAATATAAATTGGGGTTACACTAAACACGAAAGTGGTTCCATTTTTAATATACCCAGAGCAGGTACTTATTATTTTAGAAGTGTGGGAGACCCTACTAAGGTAACTCAAATCACGGTTAATCAAGAATCTTATAATCGAGTATATTCTATTACTTGTGACCCTATTACTGGAAAGATAACTCCTACTAACCTAAAAGTAAGTACAGTAGTAAGGGCAAACGTATCCTATAAGGGTACCGTGAAAACCTGTAATGTACGATTATCCGGTACTGATATAGTGAAAGTCTCTGGTTCAACTTGGGAGTTTTCCGAATCAGGTACCTACATCTTTGAGATTGTAGAGTTCCCAGTGAAGCAAACTTCTTTTGTCGTAACTCGAGAAGAGGTTACATATAAGGTAAGATGTACACCTTCTGAATTTAGAGTTGGGGATAAGCAAAGTATTAAAGATGCTACCACTACTCTTACCATTGAATCTAATTATCCAGAATCATTTACTGGTGAACTATACTGTAAGCTAATTGGTGATACTAAGTTGTTTAAGAACGGGGATAAGTTTACTGCTAATAGTTATGGTACTTATAAGTTTAAATGTACACTGGATAAAAGGGAAACAGATGAAGGTGTAGGTATATTCGAAGTAGTATCTGGTAAGACTGCAGTATATAGAATTACGGTTAGCCCACCAACAGTTACATTATTCAATGGCTCTGCAAAAGCTACAGTAAAGATACAACGTATTTCTGGTAATGGGGATGATTACAGAGTAAGGGTAATTGAAACTGGGGAAACCTTTAATGCTCAGAATGGTTATGTATATACTGCAAATAGGGCAGGGACTTATACCTTCCAGTCTGTAGCTTACCCTACTGCTAAGACTACTTTGGTAGTTAATAATTCTCCAGTAGTATATCAGAATAAATTAAAGATAGTACCTTCGGATGCTACAGACAGTCATTGGAAAGAACCCAACTGGGCATTACCAGAAGATCAGATAGATGATACTTATGCAGTATACCAATTACTGGATGAGAAGTCTGCTTGTAAGTTCCATCTTGAGGAAATGAAAAATGGGGTCAATGTAAGTGGTACTGCTACCTGTGATGAGAATGGGGAAACCTATAACCTTGATGAAGAGATTACTCTTACCAAGGCTGGGACTTATACCTTTGTAGCGGATGATGGTTCTTCTTTAAGATGTCAAGTAATACTGGAAGATTATCCTACAATCATCGAGATTTCTTGTACTCCCCCTTATGCAGAATTAAAGGGGAATGTTAAACAAGTATCTACTTTAATCAAGTGTACTTCTAATAAACCTGACTTCGATAGTCGAATAAGGGAAGTTGGTAAAGTAACTACTTATGACGCAGGTGGTGCTGGTTATGAATTTGTAACTGCACAAGCTGGAGAGTATATATTCGAATCAGTGGTAGATACTTCGAAGAGAACTAAGTTCACCGTAGTAGATGCAGACCTTTTAAGTGTTAGTCCTCAAAAGTTAGAATGGGAACATGATGACCTCTCAGAGAAAACATTTACCATTACAACTTACAGTAATCAATCTTGGCAAATAGTAGAACAATGATAAATTCAACAATCGATAGAATAACAGAAACCACAACTCAGTCTTTATTCAAGACATTCACTGTGGGTATATTGGGAGAGTGTACACAAATCTTGTATGATTTGAGATGGATGATAATTCTTGCAATAATTTTAATCCTATCAGATTTATGGTTTGGGTTATCGGCAAGTAGGTTACAGAAAATCGAAATTCGAAAATCTAGAGCTGGAAGAAGAACTCTAAACAAGATAGTAGATTATATCTGCTATGTTCTACTTGGTGCTGTACTTGGTAAAGCTATTGGAGAACCCTATGGGATGAACCCAATAGTGGTATCAATAACGGTTATGGTAATATGCTACTGTTTCGAAGTAGATAGTATATATGGACACATCTGTGAAATACATGGTATTAAGAAACGGCATAGTATATGGAGAATACTCTTTAAATTGTTAACCTTAAAGTTCAAGGATGTAGGTGAAGCATTTAAAGATATGTCAGAACAAAGGAATCAATTTAAAAATACTAAGGACAATGAAGACGTACTTTAAGTATGAAGGTATTATTAAATCAAAGGAAGCAGCAGAGGCAATTGCTGCTCCTTCTGGTTTAGGACCATTCTGTGGATTTGGCTCAGCTACCATAAATGGTAACAAGTTAGTGGTATCTCCTCAGGGAGTTGCTGGAAGTAAGTATGCCAATGTAATCAAGGATAGGATTATGGCAAGGTATATGGCAAAGGCTTCAGAAGATGGAGAATTGCCAGATGTAAACTTTGGGTGTATTTCAAGGGATGGGTATGTATTTATATCTGATGAACAAACTATTACCATTGAGAACATCCAAGGTACCCAAGGTTCAACGGAAGAGGTATTACTCTTTGCAGTACACACTACTATCTCCGAACCTGTAGATAATCCAGTAGACTTTGTAGCTTATTGGAATGAATCCTCCGAAAGCTTCTACACCTTGTTTAAAAAGTCTCTGGATATTTATTATCCGATTGCCGAAGAGAATCGTACACCGGATATCATTAATAATGATGTATATTCTAATTACGATATGACCTATAGCAATCTTCTAGAGATGGTAGAGAGTGCTTGCCCTTATTACTCTAATAATAAAACTTCCGTTGTTCTTATCGGAGTATATGGTAAGGGTACTGATGCAATGACTAAACGAAATGAGAACTTTGCTATCGTACCCTATCAGGGTAAGTTCCAAGAAATCCCTTATACTACTGCTGCCCAGAGTATGATGAAAGAATCAGTGAAAAGAGTAGAACAGATAAATTCAGGCTTTCCAGTAGTAGATGAATCGGGTACTAAGTTAAATATCAAGCAATACATTGATAGTCAAATTGAGGCTATCAGAAAAGAATTCTCTGAATCTCTGAGTACTGCTAACTTACCAATCGGTTCTATTATTCTTTGGGAAACCGATGTAATACCCGATGGTTGGGCAGAATATACTAAGGCAGCTGGTAGAATAGTTATTGGTTACCAAGCTGGAGGTGTTCAAATTGGGGATGAAGTAATGTTACAGAATGTTGGAGATTACTATACACCAACTAAGGGTAATTTCTTAATCTCTATTAAAGGTGATGACCTTCCTAAGCATAGGCATGCTCTTGGTGTATCTAAAGGTAAACAAGATGATGCCAATAACTGGGAGAACGTTCGTCCTCAATCTTTCTTTAATAGGGAGACGGGATTGAATGGAGATTTCGGTAGAGGAACTCCTACCAAGGGTATTCAAGATGGTGCTATCGTAGTAAGCTGGAACCTATTAGGGGAATCTTTCTTACAAGAAACTTCGGTAGAAACTTTGGATATTGAAAAATTGCCACCGACTATTACATTACGATATATCCAAAAGATATCATCATAAAGTTGTTATTAGTTATTTAGTAGTATTAAAACTCATGTGTATTATTTGTATTGTTTAAGAGTAAACATTTGTTTACAATCTGTGTTTTGCGTAGTAAAAATTAATTGGGAGAGGGACGTTGGGAAACGCCCCTTTTCTTTTGTGTTAATACTTAAGTTCTTCTTTAGCTCGGTCTTCCCAATATTGTATATCTTGTCTAAGTTCTGATATATATCTCATAGATTCATTAGTCTTAGGCATTTCGAAAAATTCGATAAGCATTATATTAGTTATTCGAGTACTATTTTCAAGCCTTTCCTTGATAAAAGGGGGAGGAGTAATTAATACCTCAAACAAAAGATAGGCATCTGGAGAAAGCTTATCCTTCATATAAGTATACATCATATCAAGCATTTCTGATTTAGCTTTCTCTTCTTCGGTATCATCCTCTAATTCTTTGTCATTGTCGAATAAGTCATCAAGTTTAAAGAGGCTTTGATTATACTCTGCTTGTTCTCCGTATGCAGAACGAAGCAATTTGTTTTTGAATGTACTAAGTGATGCAAGGATTCTTGCTTTAAGATGTTCTTCAGTACATTCACCATAGTATTTGTTGAAAACAAATAACATCTTATCCCAGAAATAAGATTGGATAATATCCGGTGTAAGATTAAACCGTTTATAATCAATCTGACGGGTAAGATTTCTGATTACTGGCTTACAGACTTTATAAAGTCTGTTGAATGTAGCTTCATCATATTCCTGCATAGGTTTTAATCTATGAAGCTCTGAGCCATTATTTCCTTTACTTTTTCCCATGTTTTTAAATATTCGTTATGCAAATATAAGTATTTTTTCTTATATAAAATAATAATATTAAATAATCTGGAGCTTAAGGTAGTGGATTAGTAGTTTCTAGATAGATGTCAACATGCTCAGAACTATCTCGGTACTATCAAAATCTATTAGTTTATATAATATTGCAATATAGATATGAAGAAATTTAAAGACAACATCAAGTTCAGTTTTTCTCCCGAGTTTCAATTCGAGATACTCAGGTTTGTTTTAAAAGATAAGGAAGGAGGATTAGTACTCAAAAGGATTAAATCCAATTACCTGGTTCTCATAGAACACTCCCTTATCTTCGAGGGTATATCAAAGTATTTTAAGAAGCAAGGCAGAATGCCCTCCGAGAATATCTTAAAGGAAGTATTAAAAGAGTTACTAGAATCTAAAACCTATGTGGATTTGGTAACTAAGGATGATATACCTAATATCAATAAACTAATAAGTAATCTCTATCATATACCACTATCGGATTCTGATTACATAAAAGAAAAGATATATCAGTTCTCTACCTATGTTGAGATGAAGAACTTAAATGATTCTTTTGATTTGGATAACTTCGAACAATATGAAGAATATTCAAGAAAGATTGAAAAGGTACTTCAGAAAAGTAAACCTAAGAAAGAGGATGAACCCTTATATATGATTCGGGATATTACTGAGAGACAGTTTAGAAGACAATCAGAACCTTCAGTTATACCTTGCCCATTTAGGCAGTTGAATGAACTAACTAATGCAGGAGGTTATCCAGAGCATTCTGTTAATGTGATACTAGATAAACCCAAGGCAAAGAAAACCTTCTTTATGGTAAACCTTGCAAGAGGTTATCTCAGAATGAAGAAGTCAGTATTATATATTGATACGGAAAATGGTCAAGAACAAATCATGGACCGTTTTATTCAATCCAGTATCAATAAAACTAAGAAGGAATTATACTCTGGTGAGTATGATAAACTTGAGGCAAAGCATTTAAGGAAACTTGCAAGGTTTGGAGTTGAATTAGTAGTTGAGCGTGTACCAGCGATGATTACTAATACCACTTATATAAGAGAGAAGATAATTCAACTTCGTAATCAAGGAATCGATATTAAAGTTCTTATGGTTGACTACGCTGGTAAACTTGCATCAATAGCGGGGGATAGGGAAGATTTCGAAAGAATATCTAATGTATACGTAGATCTTCAGAATCTGGCAGAGGAATTACATTTAGACATTATATGGACTGCTCATCACATTACTCGTGAAGGTAAAAAGCATAGGCTTACTAGATACGATGAGAATGATATCTCTGGTTCAATTGCCATTGTTCGTAATGCCCAGGTTATCATGGGTCTTAACTCTACTGAGCAAGAAGAAAAAGATAATATTCTTCGAGCTGAGATAGTAGTACAAAGGGATGGTCTTCCTTCCGGTAGAGCATTATTCAAATGCGATGTCGAAAGGCAAAGATGTACGGAATTTACAAGGGAACAACGTAAACAATATGATGGAGTGTATGGTAGTAAGTTGGATGAACAATTTAAAAAGAATACTAACCCGGATGAGGATTCTAAGAAAAGGGCTAATAATAGTGGAGATATATAAGTATGAGTAAGTTTAAAGATAATATACCAGGATTCCCAGGTTACCATGTAACTAAGAATGGTGATGTATATTCTATGAAGTGTAAGAGTGGTAAAAGGCCAGAGGCTTTTAAACTTAAACCTAGATTAAATGGTAATGGTTATTATAGGATTGGATTATACAAGGATGGTATTAAATATGAGAGAAGACTTAATAGATTAGTTGCTATGGTTTATATACCTAACCCGGACAACTTACCTTGTGTATGTCATAAGGATAACAATCCATTAAACAATAATGTAGATAATCTCTATTGGGGTTCAGTAGAGGATAATATTCGGGATAGGGAGGGTAGATACGAAATTGGAGATATTACAAGATATAAGTTAAGAACTGGTCTTCATAAAAGTATGGTTAAAATATGCGTTAAATATCTTAGAGACTTAGGTTACTCTTGGAAAGATATTAGGATAGCTTTACACTTAAGTAGAGTAGCCATAGAAAAGTATAAAAAGCCATGAAGAAACTAAAAGATTACTTATCCATATTTAGATGTAAGTTGGGTTATCATGAATGGGTAGCAGTTCATTGGACTGAGTTTAAACAGAGACCTCGTAGGGCAATTTTTTCTAAGAAAGGCGGGAGAAGGAAAGCCCAGTATTATGAGAAACGTCATGTAGAGTATTACTGTAATATATGCGGGAAGAAAAGATATGAAAATAACAAACCAGTTTAAATCTAGACTAAGGACATACTTTATTAAACGATTGGGAGCATTCGATTATAAGCACGGATGGTTACGCATTCCCACTTGCCCATATTGCGGGAGAGAACAGAAGTTGGGAGTTAACCTTTCTATGTATAGAACCAATTGTTTTAGATGTAATGCCCATCCTTCTCCTGCTCAATTAATAATGGACATAGAAGGATTTACTGAGTACCATGAACTAATTAATTTTTTGAATAATGGTCAATTTGATGAACTACAGTTTAAGGAAGAGAAAATCGAACTTGCCGAAAGTAAGCCCGTATATCTCCCCGAGGGATTTAGAAACATTTCGCTTGGAGACAGCCAACTTGCAAAAAGCATTCGTGGATATATCAAGAAACGCGGCTTTAACCTCGGGAAGTTTTCAAGATGTGGTATCGGATATGGAACAATGGGCACGACATATGGGTACCTTATCATCCCGTTTTATTATCGAGGACAACTTAGGTATTACAATGCTCGAAATGTTATCGGAAAAGGACCCAGATATAACAACCCAGACAAAGACATCACCGGTTTGGGAAAACAGTTTATCATCTTTAATCATGATGCGTTGGAGATGTATCGGTCGGTATTCATTTGCGAAGGGGCACTTAATGCTCTCACAATTGGGGATAGAGCAATTGCCACAATGGGCAAAGCTATATCTGCATTCCAAGTCAATGAGTTACTTAAATCCCAATGCGAAAGATTTATTATATTGTTGGACCCAGACGCAAAAGAATATGCCATCAACTTGGCTCTCAAGCTTGTTGCATATAAAAAAGTCAAGGTGGTGTTTTTACCAGACGGAAAAGACGTAAATGATTTAGGGAGAAGTCAGACACTTAAGTTAGTATATGCTACCAGGTACCAAAGTTATCAAGAATTGATATCAATCAGAAACTCATTGAAATAGGGAGTTCCTATTATATTATAAAATAATATATTTATGCGTGAACCATCTATCCATATAACTAAGTCTCAATTTGAGGAAATATTAAATACCCTAGAGGTAGATAATTTCCCAGTTGAGGCTTTTTTTGTTATTGCTCGAAAGGAGGCAATAAATCATAGAGCAGTCTTAGTTTCTAACAATAAGAATACTAAGAGAGTTAATAACATTTTACTAGCATCTAAGGGGGATGCTGCCCTTGTTGCTGATATTTTATATGCAACTCGTATAAAGTTAAAGCATAGAGGGGTTCGTAAAATAAACGAAAGTAATTCTCGAGAATGGGCAAATTGTAAAAAGCTTGCAGAAGTATGTAATAACTTCTGTGAAGATTTCAAATTTGATACCCGGGAAGGTTTTATTAAATACATTGAGACTGGGTTAAAGAGGATGACTGATTATCGTAATGTTATGCAAAGGTTATTATCCATGCAGGAGAACATTACTAATCAGATAGATGCTGAGATAGAATTACAACATTCAGATTTAGAACTTACTAAAGAGATACATGATTATTTCATAGGTAAGATTGCTAAGGCAACTGGTATATATGAGTCTTATGAAAATCAACCCGAGAAGTATGTACACTTTGCAAAGGTAGGTGAATTCCTAAAAGAGGAGGGCTGGAATTATAAGACCTTCATCGATGCTCAGTTTGAATCTCTTGCATGGTGCAATGGGTTACCGGATATTGCACAAATGTATACGGATAAAGCAATTGAAAGATACAATAAGTATTTATATAAATATAAGAATAAACAACTACTTGAAGGTGAACCAGAAGTTGAAGGTTCCCTTTGGGATAAAATAAGAAAATGATATGAAAGGTTTACAATTTTTCGGAAACAGAGTAGAGGATGCAGCTAATGCTTTTATAGATGTCCTCAAGTATTCAGACCAATCCGTGGATTATCCAGATTTTAAGGATATCGAACCATGGCCTGATGAGATAATTAATATGTTCTATGTGATTTGGAAGAATGCCAAGTTCTCAGAACTAAGTGCCATCATTATGTATACCCAACAGTCTTCTAGATTTGAAGAAATATCAGAATTGATGTTGGGTATTGGTTTGGTAGAGATGAGACACCTTGATAAGATATCGGACTTTTTACAAAAGGCAGATCCCTATGAGGATTACTCTACCATGAATATTAATCCTACGATTGAGATTGGTTCTACTTGGGAACAAGCTTTAAAGATTGCTTTGAATTCCGAGATAGAAACTATTGGTCACTACAAGAAAATCCAAAGAGCAATTGCTCAATACGAGGAACGTCCAGATTACGATGATGTGAATTATTTCCTTGAGAAATTGATTGCCGATGAGGAACATCATATCAAACTTCTTAAGGAAGCAATGGGTATGGATAAATCTACTAAGGGTGTAACGGTAATTATCAAATGAGTAGGATAATCATACAGAATGGAAATATGTGCGAACTCGACTTACCTCTTAAGTTCGCACAGAAACTTTATAATGAGTTTGCCATTCGACATCCAAATGCTTTCTACTTACGTACAAGGCAAAGAGGTATGCAGAATTGGGATGGTAAAATTCACTACATTACCAAGACTGGGCAATTTAAAATAGGTTTACTTCCTAAGGTATACGATATGTGTATTGAAATGGGGATTAAACCTAAAGTTGTAGATATGAGACAACCCTTACCTAAAGTCAGTAAAGTAGTTACGAATATAGGTAAATATAAATTAAGACCCGAGCAAGAGAAAGCTGTTAAGGCAGTTATCAATAATAAGATAGGGAATACACCTTTTCATATTGGCGTATTAGATTACACTGTTAATGCCGGTAAATGCACCGGTAAGGGTACCCTAATACATACTGAGGATGGGTTATTACCTATAGAAAAAATCATATCTGAAACAGGTAAGATACGATATAAAGGTAAAGTCCTTACTAAAGAGGGTGTATTAGTAAAACCTAATGCAGGAGTTTATAATGAGATTAAGGTAGTAAAGATAACTACTTCTCAGGGTTATACTCTAATCTGTGGATATGAAAATCACAGATTATATACTTATTATGGGGATAATCTACAATGGGTATATGTCAAGGATTTAAAGAAAGGGGATTGTTTACCTATCTCCTTAGAATATACTCATTCTAAAAATACCATAGGTAAAAACCTTAGCTATACTTTGGGAGCTTTATCCGGAGATGGTCATATTCATCAAGTTTCTAAAAATCAAATAAACATATCTATATCAGGTCAAGATATAGAAGTAGCCGAAGTAGTTAAAGCTACTATGGATGAAATCTGTAAAACTCCTGTAGAAATAAAACCCCACAAAAGATTTAAAGGTTTTCATATATCTAAATCCGATACTAATTTTGCTAAACTACTTCAAGAGGAATATCCAGAATTAATTGGTACTGCCCATGAAAAGTACATACCCGATAAGATTCTTCAGGCTTCTTATGATGACTTAAGGAATTATATAGCAGGTTTATTTGATACAGATGGGCATAATTCATCATCTCATGGTAGAAGATCCTTATCTTTTACTACTGTAAATCTTGAAAATGCTCGTAGAGTACAACAAGCTTTATTATCTTTAGGGATAGCTTGTTGTCTTAAACCCAAGAAGACTTCATGTAATGGTAAAGAGAGTATAGCTTATAGAATAACTATTCATAGCGAATTTTATGATGAGTTTCTAGAAATAATACCCATGAGGATTGAAAGAAAATGTATTCCTAGCAATTCTCAACGGAATAACTACAGTAATAAATTACCTTTTAGTAATTTTGCTAAAGAACTTTATGATAAGCTTTCTTGGAAAGAGAAAGGTAAGTTTAGAAAAACCTATGGTAGAGTTATAAGTACACAGGTAAGTCATCATAATAGATTAACTTTAACTGCTTTTAATTGCTTAGTAGAATTCTTAGGCTCTAATAATGATAAAGCTACAGAATTACTAAATATTTCTAGTAATTGTTATTGGGATAAAATAGATAAGATAGAAATCTTAGATAAATACCCATGTTATGATATGGAGATACCTAAGTATCATAATTACCTATCTAATGGATTCATATCTCATAACACACTTATCATGTCGTCTTTATATTTAACCTATAAGAAGCAGTTAAAGACTTTGCTAATAACTAATGACTCAGATTGGTTAAATCAAGCTAGAGAAGAATTTAAGCAATATCTTCCGGGAGAAGATATCACTTTTGTTCAAGGCAAAGTTTTAAACTGGAGTAATTTTACTATAGGTATGGTTCAGTCTATTTCGAGGAACATGAGATTCTATCAAAAAGAATTATCTCAGATAGATATGGTACTTGTAGATGAGGCTGACCAGGGGGGTAGTAAACAATATCAGAATGTAATTACTCGGTTATTTAATACCAGAATTCGTATAGGATTATCCGGTACCATTTATATGAGTAAGCTTGCTAAGGATAAGGTTAAGAATATGAACCTAGAATGTTTCTTTGGTAAAGTGATTGCTGAGTTTAAACTTAAGGATTCCATCAAGAAGGGTTACTCAACTAAAACTATCGTAAAGATGGTACCCGGTAAACCTTGGTATGGTAATTGGGAATCTGATTGTATATCCTATAAGGAGATATATGATGATTCTATTACCGAAAATAATACCGCGTGGACCATGGCTTATAATCGATTACGATGGAATATTAATCAAGGTAGATATCCTGCTCTTGTAGTATGCAAGCATATTGCACATTGTGAAAATCTATATAAGTTCTTTAAAAAGAAACTGGGCGATGCCTATAATATTGCCTATGTGCATGTTAATACTCCCTCTAAGTTAAGACAACAAATAATGATGGATTTTAGGGAAGGCAAAATAGATATCCTGGTATCAACTACAATCATTGCTCGAGGTAAAAACTTTCCTAAGCTTAGGTATTTACTTAATGCAGCAAGCATGGATAGTCAGGAAAAATCTATTCAGTTTCTTGGTCGTTTGGTAAGAACCGATAAATCGAAAAAGAAAGTATACCTGGATGACCTTCATTATCCTGGCCCTTATTTAGATAGGCATGGTAAGCATAGGAAGCAATATTATCAGAGACAAGAATTGAAAGTAATACTGTTAGATAAGCTATGGAAGAAACATCCTAACCATAGCCTTATTAAGAGTTAACTAGAAGTACTATGAGTATTTACTTTTTCTCCGTAGGAGGAAAAGAAGATTACAATTAATAAGCATATAGGCATTATGAATAATGATAAACTAATATGTATCAGAGATGAGGATGATAATAAACTAACTACTCTATTATCAGATGGTTGGAAGATAATCCAAATCTCTGCATCCGGTATTTATTGCTGGGTACTTCTAAGGAAACCCAATAACACTAAAAAGAAAATCAAAGGCTTTCAGTGATGGAGAAATATATTTTAATTACAGCGGTTGTTATTATGATAATAATACTCGCTTTAGACTTCATACTTTCTAAGGATGGTTATCAATGTCATTCATGTAAGAAACGTTTTCATAAAGAGGATTTGGAAATCAAAGGATGGCATTTCAAAGAATGGGTCTGTCCCCATTGTAAACACCTTAATTACACTTATGATGAAGAAGATTAAAGAATGGTTTAAGTCTCTTGTTGTGGGGGAGGTACATAATCCTAAACATGTATTCAACTGTAGAGATTTGATATGGATATCAAGCTTGGAAACTTCTCAAAATACCCCCGAATGTTTTACTCATTTCTTTTGTTTGTACTGGAGTAATGGTATGGTAGTCAAAGTATGTCAAGAGAGCCCTGATAGAAATTCATACCAAGAATTATATAAACTCAGGGAACTATTTATTAATAACATCGGTTATTCCTATGTTCCCATAGAAGATAACAGTGAGATATACATTTATTTTATAAACGTAAAAAAGACATATAATGGCTAAGAAAAAGAAACAACTTCCTGACTTATCGAAGCAAGATATCCTTACTCCCATAGATGTTAGTACTCTGGGAACTAATGGAGACCCTTGCTTCGGTATTGGGTATGACCTATCAACTAAAGAGTGTAAGCTATGCGGAGACTCAGAGCTATGTGCATTCAAGATGTCTCAGAACTTGAATATCACAAGGAAAGAGCTAGAACAGAAGAATCAATACAAGGATTTGGATGTATTAGAAGATACGGTTGGTATCAAGAAATACATCCGAGGCTTGATTCGGAAAGGGAAAGACAGAAAAGAGGTTATTACCAAAACCGTTGAGAAATTTGAAGTACCTAGAAAACGTATTAGAGAACTTTATAAAGAGTGTATTAAATAATGAAACCAATAGAGATGATATGGGCTATGTTCAAGGTATACCTTAATAACCCAAACTATTTTGTAAAGCAAGAAGATGTACTTGCTAACCTTTGTATGGAAGGTTCTACCGATGTAATCAGGATGTGTAATTCATTGGAAGTACATGTTTCTAGACCCGAGAAATTAACCTTTGGACAACTTTTACATAAATGCAATATATTATGAACAGATTTAGATTTATCAAAGTAAGGGAGGTAGTATCTCCCAACAGAGCAAACCCAAATGATGCTGGGTTAGATTTTTATGTACCAACCAACTTGACTTCAGAGGATATCCACTCTAAGAATGAATTTGATTCAGGAGGATATGATTTGGATATACCCTTTAGTGAATCATTCGTAAGGCATATAGCTTTAAAACCAGGTCATCGTATACTTATCCCATCGGGTATCAAAAGTTTGCTAGAACCTCCTGCATCTATGTTAATGGCAGCAAACAAATCTGGTATAGCTACTAAGAAAGGGTTAATCTTTACTGCCGAGATAGTAGATTCTCCCTATGTTGGAGAGATACACATTGGAGTATACAACACTTCTCAAGAAGCCCAGGTTATTGAAGCTGGCCAGAAGCTGGTACAATTTATTCATGTACCTATCTATATTACTGAACCAGAAGAGATTCAACAAGAGGAATTTTATACTGAATCCCAGATGTGGGGAAGTAGAGGAGGGAATGGTTTTGGTTCATCAGGAAGTAAATAATCATGGACATCAGGAATATAAATGAACAAGTGCCTCAGGTAGAAGAAACTGAGGCACGGGTACTACAGGAAATGTATGTTCTTGGGATAGAGCAATTCTCTGGGTATAAATCCATAGAAAAGCTACCAGATTACCCATTAGATATAAATAATCCAAAGAGCCAAGTTATTCTAAAGGATTTTATTGGTAGAGTTATTGAAGAGTTAACTGAAGGATTCGAATCTACCGATGAAGTAGTATCTATATATCGTGATTATGGATGGAATAATGATTGTTTAACCTCAGAGGAATATACTCAGGTATTAAATCATCTAGCAAATGCAAATGAGGAACAAGCAGATGCCTTGGGATTCTTCTTTACTTTGCTTTTGTATTCTAATATATTGCCAGAAGATATATTAAAATACCAAGATGCAAAGAGTTTATTTGAGGTAATGGCAATTGGAGTCAAAGACTTACTCATCAAGTACCCAGACCATCGAAGTGTAAGGAAATATCCTATATTAAGTTCAACCGATTGGGCAAGAGAGGATAGGGCAGAGTATGATAAGATAGTTTCTTATACCCCAGGTTTTCATGAAATGAGCGAGATATCTCATGAAAACGAGAAGCTATATTTATGGGAAGTAATATATGAACTCAATAAAGCAAGGAACTTCCTTAAATGTAGACCCTGGAAACAAACTCAAGTGATGACTAAAGAAATAGATTTTCAGGAATCATTAGTAAAAGCTTTCTATCTCTATATGGGATTCTTAGCCATGAATGGGTTTACTCCTTGCGGATTATTTAGTTTATTCTTTAAAAAACAACGTCTCAATTTATGGAGACAAAATACTAATTATTAATGTCAGGGTGGAATAAGAAATTAGAGGGACTTCAACTTAATCCGGAGGAGTCCCTCCATTCGTTAGAATTTGCTACTTCACAAGAGGCATGGGAAAAACTCAATGAGGGATTCCTAAGATTAGAGCCTGCTTTATTTGGAAAGGGGGCTATGGCTAATAGTGGGGTAGCAGTAGTGTATAACGTATTTATAAAGATACGAAAAGCATGGGTAGACCCAGAATTTGATTATGGGCGGTGTTTCAATTATAAAGAAACTAAGTGGACTAGCTTATTGAATAACTACATAGATTTTAATAAGCTTGACTTGTTGCGTAGTAAACTGAGAGTACTGAGAAATAAGTACAATCAGAATTATAATATAACTTATATGTTTAACAATCATCATGATAACGGTAAACAATGTCTAATAGCTGCGACTTTTTCAAAACGATTCGGGGAAGACATCCCAGTTATTACAATGGTAGTTCGGGCTTCGGAGATTACCAAGAGGTTAATATTCGATTTCCTATTAATTCAACGAATGTCAGAGTACGTATATGGGCCGGACCAGTCAGTACAAATCAACCTATTTGCGACTCAAATGTACGGAAATGTGGAGACACTTCTAATGTATCATACCCATAAACCTTTGAAGAAGGTACTTAAAGGAGCAGAGGAGAATTCATGGAATAAGAGGATAAAAGAGATATGGAAAAAATTCCAAAAGGGCACAGAGAAGGAATTCTCTTCATTCAAGGTATTCTTTAGAAGTTTTAAAGTGCTCAGACCAGATTTATATGAGGAAACATATAAATCAATGAAAGCAAAAGAATTACTTCTTGAATACGAAGATATTGAATATCCCGAGAATGTAATTTCTTACTCTCAACGTAAAGCCTATAAGAAGAAACTTTTAAAACAAAAGAACAATGGAAGCTAAGGAATTTTTAAATCAGAAGCGTATAGGATTAGTAAACAAATTCTATTACCAAGTTTTTGAGATTAAAAAGAACGGGGGAGAACCAGATATACCCTTGTTATTAAAAGAGGTAGAGGATTTTGATGATTTTGTATATCGCTACTGGCATATGACCTGGGTTAGTTCTACAATGTCATACAATTAAATATTTATATTATATGAGGATATATTCTAACAGTTTTGAGTTAATGTCCGAAATGGGCAGAGAACTTAACAGTTATGGTCAAACTGTAAAACCAAAGACCTATCAGAATAAAGTGATTGAAGGTAATGAGGATTTTATTACAAAAGAACTCATTTGCCAACAATATTGTTTAACTTCACTTGGAGACTCAATATGGTTATTCGTATTCTCTCATTCAAAGGAATGGGCAGATGCCGAGTTTAAAGAAAGAATTGGTTGGTATGATTTAAATCCAGGTAAAGCTTGGGAATTGAGAAAAGATTTATGGGAACAGTTTTTGGTGAATGGTAAGTTTGATTACACCTACCCAGAGCGTATTTGGAACTCGTTATACATTTATGGTAGTACTTCTTTTAACTGTGATTCAGCAATGCAATCAGTTATTGAACTTCTTAAGAGGGATAATGATACTCGTAAAGCAGTACTCCCTATATTCCATGGTACAGATTTAAGATTCCTTGATGGAAGTAAACGTATACCTTGCTCAATGTATTATGATTTCCTTATCCGTCAGAATGGTAAAGGAGAGAAGGTATTACATATTTGCTATCATCAAAGAAGTTCGGACTTTGTACAACATTTTGGTAATGATGTATATCTTGCATGGAGACTCATGCAATATGTAGCTAAAGAGGTAGGAGTAAAACCGGGTTATCTGTATCATACAATCGATTCTCTCCATGCTTATAAGAAAGATTGGTTAGCATTATCATCCAATCTGGAAGACTTACAAGAAAAATACTAATAATGAGGGATGTATCTACTATAGGGGGGTATGTCCCTTTTTCTATTTATAAATATATGAAGAAAAAACATGTATCATCTTTTCCAGTAATCTTGCGTAAAAGGTTCATGGATAATATACCTGGATTTTCTGGTTATTATATTTCTAAACGAGGTCGGGTATATACCAGAAGAAGAGTTGGATTAGGTAGAAAATCTAAAACTGGTGTTGGAGATTTAAACAGAGTGGGTTATTGGAGGGAATTAACTAGAATAACTAACCATAAGGGATATTATAGGTTAGTAATACAGGATGATTTCCGTAAAAGACATTATGTACAAGTGTCTAGGTTGGTAGCTTTAGCTTATATACCTAACCCATTAAATAAACCATTTGTATGTCATAAAGATAATAATCCTAAGAATAATTTTTATAAAAATCTTTACTGGGGTACTCAATCTGAGAATATTCAACAATGTGTTAAAGATGGGAGACATCAATCATGCAAACTAGATATGTAATTATTAAGAACAAACGTATGCTTAAAAAAGTTATTGAACTATGTAAGTATACCGGATATGCCAGTGTGGATTATGAAACTGATGGTTCACCCATATATAATAGGGGTTTTAAGCCAACTATACTCTCAGTATCCTGGATGCCAGGGTTTGGTGCTTCCATTCCTTTAGACCATTTCGAAACAAAATATTATACATCTCCAGGGTGGAATTGGAAAAAGATGCTAAGGAAATTTGGGGAAGAGGTAATTGAGAATTATGAGATAACCAAGGTTGCATGGAACTGGAAATTTGATGACCAGATAAACCAGAAATATCAAATATTCTATAGAGGTACTTGTTTAGATGGTATGCTTGCAAAATATCTACTAAACGAGGAAAAACCTAATGATTTAAAATCAATGGTAAGAAGGTATTTACCAGAGTATGGTAATTATGAGAAGCAAGATGCTTTCGATAAAATACCTTGGGATAAAAAAGAGTTAGACCCACTTTGCCATTATGGATGTCAAGATACGGATTATACTCTTAGGTTAATGATATTCTTTGAAAAGAAGCTGATTGACCTTGGTTTGTACAGTACCTTCAGGAATTTAATTATGTCTGCATCAAGGGTACTCACTTCAGTAGAGAAGAATGGTTTGTATCTAGATAGAGAGTTCAATAATCAACTACTGGAAACATATAAACCAAAAATAGATGCGGCTAGACAAGCTATATATGATTTGCCAAGAGTAAAGAAATTCGAAAAGAAGTATAACCAAGAAAAGATTGATAAATATATTCAATCTATCGAAGCTGAACTTGAGGAGCTAGATTATAATGATCCAAAAGATAAACGAAAGATTGTATCAAGGGAACAGAAAATCTCAAATATCAAGGCTGGTATATTCACAACTAAAAAGGAACAAGAATTGATAAGACCTATCAATTTGGGTAGTTCAGTTGATTTACCTGCATTGATGTATTCGGAAGAAGGTTTTCATTTTGAGGTAATTAAGAATAATGAATCCGGTAAACCAAGTACAGATGAAGAGACTCTTACTAATCTAAGGTTAACCGTTAAAAAACCAGATTCACCTAAGGCAATTTTCCTTGATAGGCTTCTTGAATTACGAGGTTTAGAGAAGATGTATAAAACCTATATAGAGGGTTGGAATGAAAAAGTTCAAGATGATGATAGATTACATGGAAGATTTCTTATTCATGGGACTACAAGTGGAAGATTATCCTCTGCAGAACCCAATGCTCAACAAATTCCCAAGACATCCGTAGACCCCAATATTAAATTACAATTAAAAGCTCCTAAAGGAACCTTATATATTGCTAGTGATTTTAGCCAGGCAGAATTAAGAATTATGGCTCATCTATCTGGAGATGAAACTTATCTTAATGCTTTTAACTCTGGTCAGGACCCTCACTTAGCAATTGCTGCTACTAAATATCATATACCCTATGAAGAAGCTCTTAAGATATATGAGGATGAAAATCATCCAGAACATAAGGTATGGAAGGTGAGAAGAAAGCAAGCTAAACAAATTGCTTTTGGACTTATTTATGGAATTGGTGCAAAATTACTAGCAGTAAAACTATCTGACCCAAAATCTGGTATTATAGTTACACCCGAAGAAGCCCAAAAGGAAATGGACATATTCTTTGGTCAACACCCCAAGTTGAAGACCTTCTTGAAGAAACAAGAGAAATTCCTTAGAAAGAATGGGCATCTGGTATCATTATTTGGGAGGAAAAGAAGATTACCCCAAATATATTCAAATGATAAGGGAGAAGAAGCTTATGCTTTGAGATTAGCATTAAATTTCCCATGTCAATCAGCAGCATCTGATATGTGTTTATTTGGAAGTATTCTCATATACTACTTAATGAGACAAGGTAAATTACCCTCTACTAAGTCTGTATGTTTGGTACATGATGCTAATTATCAGATTACTAAACCAGAGAATATTAATATTTGGAGTATATATGAGATGTGGCAAATTTATAGGAACCCATTAACTAAGCCATACTTCGGCTTTCAGATAGATGATGTCACAATGGACATGGAGTTTGTTATTGGTAGGTCAATGGCAGAAGAGTTACCTTTTATTCCGGGTTATGATTATAAGAAAATGTTAGAACCTGATTTCTCAGTAGAAGAATATATGGAAGAACATAAGAAATATAAACACATACCTATTTCAGAGTATAAGAAACGTTTTAACAAACAAATGAAGCAATATGAAAAAGATTTTGAACGGACCCACGGTATGGAGAGCTAAATGCCCAATATGTGATTGTGAATTTGAATATGACAATAGTGAAACTTTTGGGGTTTATAATAAATCTGGGGATTATTTTAGGATAGTACAATGCCCCAATTGTAAAACTAATCTGAAGCATTCAGAATCTGTATCAACCATTACATCATCGAAAAGAGAGGATACTATGTCTATATAAATAATATAAATTTATGAGATTATGGCAACACAGAAAGAGATTGATAATGCAAGTAAGCTAACTGCCCTTACTTATATGGTTGCAGGGTGTTTAGGTTATTCTATCGAAAATTTACTTAAGTATTTAGATGGGGTTAATCTAAGGTTGAGTGGACAAGAAAAAATGTTACTTAACCGATTAAAGACTCAGTTATCTCAAGTACAAACTAATCTTACTACTTTAGAGGGATTAGCTTTTAAAGTAATGGCTACAGATGAGGATGGTAAACTTGCTTATGAAGATGCCACCCATATTTATTGGGCTGCATTTTTGGCATTACTCGATAGAGGTGGTACCGATAACTTATGCGACTTAAGATTAATGGCTTTGGTAGATAAGATAAGCATCTATAAATCTCTTCTTAATTTGCCTGGTATGAAACTCTCTTATCAAATGGCTTTTGCTCAAGTAACTAAAGCAATAAGCAAAGGAGAATTTAGTAAAGAAGACTTTAAAAACCTATTAGAAGTTTATGAAGACGGAACTGAAAAAACTAAAGGTTAAATTTGAAGGTAAACTTATTGAGATTGATATACAAAAGGAATTATCTATCAATGAGAATATCATTAATTCTCAGCTACGAGAATCTCCTTCTAGTTATTATGTACTTGCTTCTTTGAGAGATAAATATATAAAAGAAAGGGATGCTCTAGCAAGGGAAAAAGAAGAAGCTTATTCGAATGCCTGGTTATATTATAAGGATGCTAATGAAAGATGGAATAACGAATATGTATCTCATAAGGCAAACCTTAACAAGAAATACTCTTCTATCAATGAAAGGTATTTAAAAGCTGTAGAAAAAGCAAATAAGTTCATAACTATCTGTAAATGTTATGAGTCACGCGAAAATATATTAAGAACTATTAATGCGAACCTAAGAAAGGGTTAACCTATTGAACTATAAACAATTACTAACTTTTAAAAACAGTATTAGAATATGAATTATTCAATGACATTTATCTCATCTCTTGTAGCTGAGAAATTTAATCAAGAATTACCCGGATGCCCAACAGAAAACCGGGTACTTATTTTATCTCCCAAGGAGGTAAACCAAACTAAATCTGGTTTGATTATCCCTGAACAAGTAAAAGAGGGAGTTCCTCGTAAGGGGGTTGTAGTAAAGAGTGGGGAAATTACTGAAGAATACAAAACCTACCGAGAATTGGTTGCTGTAGGTAGAATAGTTACTTATGGTTTGTATGCAGGTAAAGAACTTGAATTCGAAACGGACAAACTATCTCCTGCTCTCAAACAACTTTTAGAGAAAAACGTTCTTACCGTATTGAGTATGAACGAAGTAGTTTACTCAGAACCGAATAATTAAAACTAATCATTATGATAAAAGACAAGAAGAAAAAGAAAGTTTCATCAGAGGGACTTTCTACAAAAGAAAAGATGCTAGCTAGAAAGAAACAGCTAGAATCTAAGGGAAACGGAAGTGGATTGGTATATCCAAAAGAAGGAACACTGAGAATGAGAATTAAATCTCCCGGTGATGACCAAGAATTGGGTATCGAAATTATTCAATTCTACCTGGGTGGCAATTTGGGAGGAGTTATATCTCCGGCTACTTTTGATGAACCTTGCCCATTCATGGAGAAATATCAAGAATTGAAAAACTCTAAGGATGAAGATGACAAGGAACTTGCCAAGAATTTGGTGCCAAGAAGAAGATATGTCATCGGTGGTATCATTTACTCAGATGAAAAGGGTAGTAAGGTAGATTACGAAGGCAAAGATAAGGGAGTTTTAGTTCCTCGCTCAGTATACCAGGATATCATTGACCTTTACCTTGATGAAGATGAGGCAGGTGATATGACCGACCCAAAAACTGGTTACGATATTAAGGTAATTCGTTCTGGGTCTGGTAAACTAGACACTACCTATTCTGCCCGTGCTTGCAAACCAACCAAGTTGGACAAGAAATACCAAGGTACAATTGACCTTGAGGGTATAGTTCGTTCTCAAATCAAATCCTATGATGAGTTGGAAGATTTACTTTCACAGTATCTAAACGAAGACCATGGGGATGACGATGATGACGATAAGTCAAAGAAGAAAAAGAAAAAGGGAGTTCACAAAGACCATTACATGGAAGATGATGAACCTAAGAAAAAGAAAAGAAAATACAAATCGGATATTTAAGGGTTAGTAATATGGTTTCATTCGAAGGTGGTAATTAGATTCGTTCTGTTATCACCTTCTTTAGTTTAAAGACATTACATTATGGCAAAGAAATCTAAGGTTGGTTTAAAAGTACCAACAGCAAATGAGATGGCAAAGAAATATGGGAGTATGATTAAATTAGCTTCAGAAGTAACTGATACCGATTTATATATACCATCTACTTTCTTTGCTTTGAACTACTTATTCGGTAAGGGTATTCCTTATGGTAAAATCGTTGAGATTGCTGGAGAGGAATCCTCTGGTAAATCTTTAGTGGCTTATAACTTTGCTTATGCTACTCAACAACTTGGAGGTCATGTGATATGGGTAGATGCTGAACAATCCTGGATGAATTCATGGGCTGAAATCAATGGAGTAGACCCTGCAAGAGTAACTATTGTTAATGATACCCGTATTGAATATATTGCAGACGTAGTAGCAGACTTAGCAATTTATTTACGTTCTCAATTAACTCACAATGAACCGATACTCTTGGTAATTGATTCTATTGCAGCTACAGACTGTACAGATAACATCGATGCTAAGATGGTTGATGGTAAGGCAGAGATGGGAGGTAGAGCAAAGGCTCTTTATAAATACTTCCGTATCAGAAGTGAATTATTCTACAAACTGGGAGTATCTCAGATATATATTAACCAATTAAGAACTGCTTTAAATGTCGGATTTGGAAAAGATAACACAACAACTACAGGAGGTGCAGCACTTAAGTTCTACGCTTCAATCAGAGCTGCTTTCTATTCAGGAAGGTCTGTTACCATTAAACAAAATGGGAAAGAAAGGAAAGCTGGGAAACTTGTCACTATCAGACTTATTAAAAATAAAGTTGCGCCTCCTCGACCTACAATCAGCAAATGCCCTGTATATTTCAATCCTAAATTCCACGAAGTCGGGTTTGACAGATGCTATGCTTTAGAAGATGTATTGGTAGATACCGATGTAATCGAAAAAACTACTGGTGGGTATAAATTGAAAGGTAAAACTCTTGCAAGAGGGGAAGAGAAATTCCAAAAGCTTCTGGAAGAAGACGATGAACTTCGTAGAAAACTTTTACGGAAAGCCGGAGTAAATACCATAGGTACTACTAAAAAGCAACTGGAGAAAATAGAAACAAATCTATTCCCAGTCGATGGTGTAGAATATGAAAACTATTCAGATTCAGAAGAGGAGGAGGAAGACGATGAATAAGAAAGAGGTAGAAGGTATAGAGAAAGTAATTAAAGAGTACCTTAAGAAAAATTTGAGAATGGAATCTAGGGTTAGGTATCTAGATGCTTATAGCCAACCAGAGAATTATTTAGATGTATATCTTGGAGAGGAAAAGATTCAAGAAGTTTCACTTTATGAATTAGATTTTGGACGATGAGCAAGAAAACACAATTTACAAGGTCCAAGAATAAGATAGGTAGTCTGTCTTGGACTTCTCAAATCTATACTCATGGAGAAGGTAAGTATCAGAATAAAATACTTCATGATAATATCCCAGGATATCCAGGATACCACATCTCTAAGAGAGGTAAAATATATTCAAGGTGGGATGTTAATGGTAAGGGTATATTAAGTAAACGATATCACTTAAAACAACCTCATCTAAATAAGAATGGGAGGTATATAGTAGGATTATCTCAACCAGGTATAGGTACTACAAAATGGTTATTACACAGATTAGTGGCTTTAGTTTATATACCTAATCCCGAAAATTTACCCTATGTTTGCCATAAAGATAATGTACCTACTAATAATTCAGTTAAGAACCTTTATTGGGGTACACAAAAAGACAATATGTCTCAAGCTTCTAGGGATGGGAGGATGGTAAACAAATTAAAAGGTAAATGTATCAAAGGTACAGAGATTCAAAGGTCATATATACCTAAGTTGATAGGTATGGGGTTTACTAGAAAAGAGGTATCAGAGATAACCGGGCTGGGACATCAACTAATATCAGATTATTATATTAAATATAAAAATAAATATGAAAAATAAAAAATTAATATTATTAGTTGACGGCGAGAATATTTTACACCAAAGTTTTCACAAATTTGAAAAACTTAAATCTACCGATGGCAAACCGAGTGGGGCAATATTCGGATTTTTCAAATCTCTACATATGTATCTTACAAGGTTCGAACCGGATGAGGTTTATGTTTCATTTGATAATGGTCATTCACCAGTAAGGATGGAGTTATTACCAAATTACAAGGGCCATAGGAAAAACATCTCAGTAGATTATGAATCATTGCAAAATCAAAAGGCAATTATAATGAAAATGCTGGGTATGCTAAGAATTAATTATATTTTTGATAAAAAGAAATCCACAGTATACGAAGGGGATGACTTCTTAGCATACCTTGCAATTAAAAAATTCCAATCCGAGAAAATGATACTTATATCATCGGATAAAGACTTTAACCAGTTGCTATCAAATAACCTGAGGATATATAATCCCAGAAAAGATGAGATGATAAGAATGGATAACTGCAAAGAATTATTCGGTTATCATTCTCATGAAACGGTAGAGTACCTTGCAATGGTTGGAGATACTTCTGATGATATACCAGGGTTCCCGGGTATAGGCCCAGTAAAAGCAAGGAAAATCCTTGATGAGGGTAGAATTGAGAAGTTTATTGCCCAGAGTAAGAACAAAGAATATCTTCAAATATGGAAAAGGAATGAACAGTTAATCGACCTTTTCTGGTTTGTAAGACATAATCCATTGGATAAGTTACCAATTAAGTCAAAGAAGAAGTTTAAGTATGAGAAATTCAAAGAACTTTGTATCGAATACTCTTTAGCATCATTTTTGACAAATGAATTTATAAAACCATTTAAAGCATTACATCATGAGTAAGAGAATTATGTTTGTGGGTCCCTCTGGTATAGGGAAAACTACTTTAGCTAAGTATGTAGCTAAGAGAGAAGATCTACCTTTTATTTCTGGTAGTATGTCAGATTTATTACCTGCTACTGAAGGGGTATCACATAATGAAATATTATCCCTCGGTTCGGAGGCAATGTATAAAGCAGATTTTCAACTTCTGAACAAAAGGAATAGGTTATTCAAGGATAGAGAATACTTCGTAACTGATAGGAGTTATGCAGATTTGGCTGCTTATTTTTGGTATAAGCAATCAAGAACTTTACCAGAATGTGAAATGGAACATTTTTTCTGTCAATGTAAGACTTTAATGGAAGATCAATGTGATGTAGCAATCTTCTTACCATTAAATCTAGATACTTATAAGCATTGGTCAATGGAAGATAATGGTAAGAGAATACTTAACAGATTCTTCCAAGTTCAGATATCATCTCTTATGGGGGAATTGCTTGCAAATTGGGAAATACCCACTATTTGTATATCTGAGCTCAATTTAGGTATGAGAACGGAACAAATCAATTACCATTTAGATAGGATATGGGGAAAGAAGTAATAGCAATAGCCTTTTCAGATTTACATATAAATCTATGGGCTAAGTTTAATGAGAACAATCACAGGACCCTGAATAGTTTCAGGGTTTTGTCGATTATATGGAAATTATGTAGAAGGTTTAACTGTCCTGCATTATTTTGTGGAGACTTATTTCATAAGGCCGAAACAATGGACCAAGAATTGGCAGAGATATGTTATAACGAACTAATCGAAGGATTTTGGATATATGCCATATCTGGAAATCATGATATTAAGAAAATAAGTAAGGTTGGTACTAAACCCTTTAGCTGGCTTTATCAAGTAGAGAAGTATGGTATCATGATATTAGATTATGAAAAAACCCAACTATCTTCTACACATAAAGATATTATGGTATATGGGGTTCCTTATATTGATAATAACGTGGGTCTAAGTGAATACTTAAAGAAGTTAGAATTAGATAAAAGTAAAAAGAATATTCTTTTACTACACACCGATTATCCTGGTGCAAAAGATACAGATGGTAGGGAAATAGATTCCGTAGAAAACTTAAATGTGAATGTTCTCAATAAGTTCGATTTAGTATTATGTGGGCATATACACAAACCACAAAGACTATCAAAGAAGGTTTATATGATTGGAGCCCCTAACCATCAAAGGAGAACCGATAGAGATTGTGAATTGGGGTATTGGAAAATCTATGAAGATTTGTCTCTGAAGTTTGTACCTTTGAAAAATTTCCCAAAGTTCATCGATGTAGAAAGGGAAGAGGATATTAAGGATGATGGCAATTATTATACGGTAATCCCTCAAAAAGCTAGTACTCCAGTTAATAACAAACATAAGATTACTAAGCAACTTTCTAAGAAGTCTCTAGCAAAGAGATACCTAAGAGAGAAAGGTATTAAAGATGAGGTTAAAACTAATCTATTAATTGAAACACTTAAAAAGGCTGAGTCATGTTAACGTTCTTAAACTTAGAGGCAGAAGGATTTTGTTCAATAGAATCCTTACATCTACAATTAAACCCAACTTGTACCATACTTATCAAGGCACCAAATGGGAAAGGGAAATCAACTATTCTCTCTGCCTTGGTATGGGCAATATATGGGAAAAACCTAAAGGGTGTTTCTGAGGTAAATACTTGGAAGCAAGTAAGGCCTAAAGATTACAAGGGTACTAAGGTACAAGTATATTTTCAGAAAGATTCTCATACATATAAGATAGTTAGATGTCAAAAGTATGATGAAGTACTTGAGGATGGTGCTAAAGGTAAAGACAGACTTATCTTCATGAAAGATGGGGATATAGTTGATATCAAAGGGAAGGGGAAGATACAAGATTTTATAAACCGAGAGATAGGTTTATCATATACTCTGTTTATGAACTCAATCATGTTTGGTCAGGGTATAAAAAGACTCATACAAGAATCTAATTCTGATAAGAAAAAGATATTCGAAGAAGTATTTGACTTAGAGTTCTTAAACCTTGCTAAAGGCATTGCATTACAAGATAAAAATAACTTGATATCTCAAATAAATGAGGTAGAGCATGAGTCTCAAATGCTTAAGAAAGAATTAGAGGCTAACAAGGAAGCTTACTTCGATATGAGAGATAGAGAAAAATCCTTCAAGCAAAAAATTAAAGAAGAAAGAAGAGAGTTAAAGCAAGATAGGGAAAAGCTAACTAAGCTACTAATTGAAAAACAAAAACAAATCAAGGATGAAGTAGATGCTTCGCTTCAGATAAAGATTAAAAAACAAAATGAACTAATCCTTGATTTGAGGAGTAAGATAAAAGATGCAAAGAATTTATCGAATGTACCCCTTAAGAAAGTAATCAAAGAATTGGTAATACAGTTAGAAGCCGGTCACTACAAACGTGCGTTACGTGATGCTAAATCAATATATAAAGCGTTTTCTGACCTTGACAAATATGATAAAGAGTATCAAGAGGCTTTAGAGAGGTTGGAAGAACTTAGTAGTGTAAATGATAGGTATAAGAAATTAAAATCAGACTGTGATGATATTGCTTCTGATATTGCTTCTATTGACGAAGACCTGGCTAAGCTCAAGCAAGAAAAGCTTAAGGTCATGTCTCCAAAGTATAAACAAAAACTTAAGGAGATTAGGAAGAATTTACGGAAGGTTGATGAAGACTTTCACAATAAAGAGTTAGAGTTAGAGAATTATAACTGGTTAATTAATGACCCATTGGGTAATAATGGGATTAAGGCTTACCTATTTGATTCATCACTTGAGTTCTTAAATAAATGCCTCGATAAGTATTCAGAGGTATTAGGATTTAGGATCGAATTTAATATTGATTTGGGTACTGCTAGAAAAGAATTTGTTACTCTTATTGAAAGAGAGGGGATGATTATAGATTACGATGAACTATCGGGTGGCGAGAAACAATTGGTCTGTGTAGCAATGGCTTTTGCAATGAATGAGGCTTTAACTGCCTCTAAGGGTATTAACTTAGCATTCCTTGATGAGGTATTTGAATCACTAAGTTCAGATAACATAGAAATAGTTACTTCCTTAATACGTTACATATTCAAAGAGAAAACTTTATTCTTGATAACCCACTTAGATTCTCTTCCTCTAGGTAATACTAAAATTTTGCAAGTGGAAAAGACCCAAGGCCTGAGTAGGTACCAATTACTATAATGGTATATAAAAATACAATACACCATTATATTATGAACTCTAAGAATAAAGGAAATCGATTCGAAAGAAAGATAGGTGCTTGGTTTACAAAATGGACCGGATACAAATTTGAAAGGAATAGAGCGGGGAGTGGAGCTTGGCATTCAAACAAGGACTCCACTTCCGATTTAACCTGTACTGATGAAAGGCATGCTCATAGATGTAAGATATCCATCGAATGCAAGAATTATAAAGAGATTAAGTTTGAACATCTACTCTTAGGTAATAAGGGATGCGATATACTGAAATTCTGGGAACAAGCTTCTAAGGATGCAAAAAGAGCAAATAAAGTTCCCATACTCTGTATGAGATATAATTCAATGCCCTCAGAAGAATTTTTCTTTGTAGTTGGAAAGGATTTATCTTCCGTATTCTATAAACCACTATTCGATAAAGCCAATATTATGGTAATCGATGTACCAAAGATAGGTGAGATTCTTTATGTATTCATGGCTAGTGATATACTGAAGAATGTAAACTATAAGTTAGTACATAAGCAAGCTAAGTTAATTCTTAAAAACCAGTAACCCATGAAGAAGCATACCCCATACTCATATTGTATATTTTACCTTGAAAGGAAGTACTGTGATAAAATCAATAAAGAACTCAAAGAAAAGGGGTATGACCAAATCAAGGCAATTATTCCTATGGTAAACGTATTAAGAAAAACCACAAAGGGTAAGATGGTATTCGAAGAAGTACCAGTATTATTCAATTATGGTTTTATGAGAATGCCTACTAAATTAGCATTCTCAAGGCCATTTCTTAATAAGTTACGTAGGAATATATCTGGTATCAGAACTTGGTTACGTAATACCGAGACAATGCACCCAAGAAAGAAAAAGGTAAGGATTGACAATGCCGAAGAATTTGATGATTTTTCTTTAGTGGCTACTTGTAGTAGAAAAGAAGTAAGGCGATTTAAACGTATTGCTAGAGAGAATAAGAAGTTTTCAGTGGATGATTTAGTCAATGTAAAGCCTGGAGATTACTTAGTATTACGAGGTTATCCTTATGAGGGAGTAGATGCTACAGTATTAGAGGTTGACCATCTTTGTAAAAGGGTAAAAGTTCTTATATACCCCGAAATGGGGAGAATGGAAGTATGGTTACCCTTTGACAACGTCATTTATAGTGTATATTTAAACCATGACCCAGATAAACTTTATGCTAATTCTGGGGAATATGATCCTAATCAGATAACCAATGAAGCAATTGATAGTATAATGAGATATAGGAGAATTTAATGTTATGAACGAAGCTCAACAAAAAGCCTGGAGTTGTTTAATTGATAAAGAACAACAATCATTATTCCTTCAACTATTAGAAAGTAAATCTTCATGGGAAGCTGGTGAAATTTTAAAGTTATCTCATTACAAGTATCTTGAAATCCGGGAACGGTCAGAGAAATTCTTTAGGCTATTCTCGGATTTTTTTGAGAAACACACTTCTATTTTTCGACCAGATTGCCCCTGTGAGAGGAATTTCCAAGACTATATGGAGGGATGTTTAGAGAAACGATTAAAAAGAAAAGAAGCAAGCTTATTCACAGGAGACTCGGCTCAATTACTCCCAAAGGTAAACTCTAAAAATATAGAGAGAAACATGAAGAGGTTAAAGGAGTCTGATGATGAATGGGACATAGATACTCTAAGATTAATTCTTGAATTTGATAGGTGGAATAACTTTAGAATACTTCCAAGGATGCTACAACAGCCATCTGCATTTAAAAGGCGGTCGAATAAGAAGGATAAGATATATATCAAGTATCTTCTTAATAGAGTACCGGATTGGATGCACACTAAACTCAAGGAAAGGTTTAGGTATAAAGTAAAACCAGGAAAGAAAAAGTATTGGGTAGCTTTAATATCTGAGGACCTATATACCGATGGTTATCTATTGTTACCAGTAAGACCTTTGGATGAAGTAGTAGATGAATTTAGTAGATTTTACATGTATGTATTTAAAACTAAAGATGATGCTGATACCTTTGGTTTTATGGTATCTAAGTTCATGATTAAAACCGAATCTGTTAAGCTTGGACAAAAATTCTGGCCAGAGTACCGTTGCTGTGTGGAAAGAGCAGTAAACTATAATCAAGTGAACAACATAGAATTCAATATTAAGAAATTGGATATGGCTTATAACACACATATCAAGAGAAAGCCTAAAAAACCTAAATCCACTGCTGCGAACCGAGCAAAAACCTCGGATTTTTATAAAAATAAATAGAGAAATAAGATAAGATTAAATTATTTATTCTTATATTTGCAAAGAAAATAAATGAATACTTTAAAATATTAATGATATGGCAAAAAAGAGTAGAAAAGACATGAAAGCTCCATCCAAGGAGAAATCAAATTTCCTTGGTGCTTCTGGGAGAAACATGACTTATAAGGATTTAAAGAGAAAGGCAATAATATTAGGGATGCCTTTCCCTGATGCTTGTTCTGCTGGGGTATTTGACTTATTACATTATATCAATGTATCAGAAGAAAAGCCCGATAAATCGTTAATTGATAAATATGACGATTGGATGGATAAGCAATTAGAAAATATTGGGTATTCGAAAGATGACCCATTAAGAAATTCTCGATTAAGGCTTGGGTTTCTCGGAGAAGAAGGGGAAAATGGGCAAAGAAGAACCAAACGAGTTCCTGGGATAAAGAAACCTCGAGAAAAGAAACCACCAAGAGAGAGGGATGAATTTAATCTTATCAAGGGTACAAAGAAATCTTATGTATTTGAATTAACTGCAAAAGGTTTTGAACTTGATAGAGTTATTCGGAGAATGAAAAAGAAATTCCCCGAAGCAAATGAGAAATCTATCAATCTTTGGTATAGAATGGCAAAGAGGAATATAAATGGTAAAACTAAAGGAAAGTAACAACGGACCCATACGACCAGATAGATATTATATATGGACTTGGAGACCAGATACCACCAATAAGATTGTTACTGAAAAAAAATTATATAGGAAACATCTAACCGGTATACCATACTTTACTAGACACCAAGTAAAGGTTACCTTAGTTTATCTTTATGGTGTAGATGTTCTTCAGTATATCCATATAATATCTGGGAGGAAACTTATAAAACAAGGCATTAGAGAATTATCCGATATGAATGGTAAACTTCTTAAAAAGGGTAGTACTAAATTCTGGTTTAAGGGTAAATTCGTAAAAGCAAGGAAGTTCATAATGCCCGATGAATATCACATGGATAAACACCGACGAAGAAGATTTATGGTACAAATGCACCGAGTCTTTAAGTCTAAAGGAAAAAAGGAATTCAATGAAAGGTACTCAATCAAACTCTATGGACAACGGCAAGGCATATCTCCCAAGTATACAAGGCAAAAGAGATTACAAATCAATCTTGCTATCCTACAGGATTTACAACAGGCTGAGTCAAGAGGAGAAAAATAAATTCAATCTGTTATTCCTGCAGTATCCCCCATTGGTAGGTTCATTGGCTTTATATTTAAGAAAGAAGATGAACATCCCAATACAAAAGGTACTATTTATCAAAGCACAAAGGGATATGCTTGAAATATTCGATGAGGCATCACTTAAATTTTTAGGGTATTTGCCTAAAGAAAGGTTTATTAAGAAGTCTTTATTATTTCAAGGGTTTGTTCCATTAGAGAGTATTAAACTTAGAAGGTCTTATGCTTATATAATGACAAATAGGATGATAGAAAATAAAATATGGGTCTACCCAATTCGATTATCCGATAACTATAAAACAATGATAAAAGGGAAATACAAATCCTATACCGAAGTATTTGGGAAGGTGGGTATTCCTGGGATAACTAAAATTAAATATAGCAATGAATAATAATGAAGGTTTTAAAATCACAGCACATCAACCAGCAAACCCATTTGCAGGTAAGAAGTTTAAGATAGTCACTTATCAAGGTGACAAGGAACTTGCCTCTCAGGCAATAACCATTGAATCTCAATTAGAATTAAAGACAACTCTAGATGAGATAAAACAATTCAATATTGCTCAGGAGGAATTAGTAAAATCTGGGTATACTCAGAAATCCCTACTGGTAAAGAAACTTATAACAGAGTGATATAAATAAATTATTAACCAACTTAAACATTACGAAAATGGCTAAGAAGAAAAAAGAAGTGGAACTGAAAGAAGTTTCCAGAACAGAAATCAATGGTGCAATCATCATTAAGTACGAAGACGGCTCAGTAAAGATTATCCCTGCTCCTATCATGCTTTCTGCCGAAGAAGCCGAAGACCTTTTCGGTTCTGAATCCGATGACGAGGAAGAAGAAGAAGAGGAATCGGATGATGACGATGATGATGATTCCGAAGAGGAAGAAGAAGAGGAATCGGATGATGATGATGATGATGATGATGATGAGGAAGGTGATGATGATGATGATTCCGAAGAGGAAGAAGAAGAGGAAGAACTGACCGGTGAAGAACTTGCCGAAATGGACTTCGAAGAACTTGAGGATGTCTGCGACGACAAAGACCTTGAAACTGACCCAGACGATTATGATGAAGACGACGTCGAAAAACTCCGTAAAGCAATTGCCAAAGAACTCGGTCTCAAATTGCCGGCAAAGAAAGAAACCAAAGGTAAAGGCAAGAAAGGGAAAAAGTAATCTGGTAACTGTATTCAAGATTTAAAAGAAGGTAGGGAAATTTCCCTACCTTTACTATCAACTATTAATAAACGTAGAAGTTTACTTATAATAACCATTAACTTATAAAACATTAAAAATTATGGCAACAAAGAAATCAGACTCCAAGAAGAAAGGGGATAAGGAAAAAGACCCCGAAAAAGAAGCTAAACGTAAAGCTCGTCAAGAGGCACTCAAGAATCGGCCGGCTGAACAACGCCCTAACAGCAAGCAAATCGACGTTATTGCCATTAACGACAAATCCAAGGTAATGAACTTTGGTTATGCCGTTAAGAACAAGGAAGGCTATCAGGGTGTAGTGGTTACTTCTGTATTGGTTACGGATGGCAAACCGGTATCAACTTCAGTTTCATTCGTTCCGGGAACTCTTACCGTTAAGTCTAAGAAAGGACATGGCGTTATTTGTTCTCCGAAAAACAAAAAGGCTAAGGAAGAAGAAGAGGAAGAATCAGAAGATTAAACTCTAACTTACTAACTACTATCCCATATGTCTGCTATATAAATTTAGAGTTTAAGTTCATATGAATAACATCTACACTTAGGACGTTGTTCAGCCAAAAGCTCATTGCCTGCGAAGGTAGTGGGCTTTAATTTTTTATACCCATGGAAGAAGAGAAATTAGCAATTCGAAAGAATATTCGAATACTTGCATTGGATAATCTAATAAATACTTATACTGATGTACTAGAAGATAAAGAATTAAACCTGGGACCAGATGAAAGGGAACTTGCCATCAATATAATAAATGAGGCAAGAGAAATGCTATCAGAAGAAACTCAGGAAGTATCTAACCAAGTAATGCAAAGACCCAAATGGAAAAAGACTTAAGATTATTAGTGGGAAACATTAATCAAACTCTCAGAGAATTAGATTATGTTTCGTACCTTAAAAAGGTAGCTCTTAGTAAGGGTAAGAAAGGCGAATACCAATCCCATAGGTTGAAGAGTAATTATCTGAAAAGAAAACTCATATCTCTTAAAGGAGCCCTGAATAAAAAACTTCATGGGACTTATATTGTTGCCCAATTTAATTTTATAAGGGGGGAACAGAAAGAAACTTTTGAACAAACTTTTACGGACTTATCTCAGAAAGAGGTAGAAGATATACTTCAACTCGAGGCAGTTTTAAAACAATGCAGTTTAGAAATCCTAGAAATTAAAGAAATCCCAACCCAAATTAGGAAGGTATAACTATGGTATTATGTAAATATAGGAAATTCAATTATTCACCTAATATAAATGAAAATGGCTAAGAAAGACGAAAAGAAGAGTAAATTGGAATCCAAGACTCCGGAACTCACAAAGGCTAAGAAAGCTTTGGATGCTTACCTTAAAGAGAACAAGTTGGACCCTACTAAGGATTGGACCAAAGACAAGAAACATGGTAAAAAGGTTACCGAACTTGTAAACAAGCTCAATAAGGAAAGAGACAAAGTTGCTGCTGCCTATCCTGAAGCTGACCAAGAGAACAACAAGAAATTGGTAAAACTCCAGGAAAAAGAGAAGAAGGAAAAAGCTGAGAAGAAGGCTGCCAAAGAGAAAAAGGAAAAGAAAGGAAATGGTGGTAGAACAGCTACCAAATACGATTATCCTCTCATCGACGGCAGAGAAATGACTTCGGCTGAGAAGAAAAAATACCGTATGGAGCAAAGAAAACTTGCTTCAGGTAAGGCTCCCAAGGAGGAAAAGGAAACTAAGAAAAAGAAGGAAGAAAAGGTAAAAGAGAAACCGGCTTCCGATAAGAAAGATAAGAAGGCCAAAGACAAGAAGAAAAAGAAGGCCGCTAAAGAAGAAGATTAATAAGAGCACTTTTTACTTTTACTTATCATATTTTTGAGTATTCGTTAATAATGGTAGAAGGCCTGGCAATATAAAAATTGTTCAGGCCTTTTATTTTCTAATTAAGTCGAAAATGGAACAAGAAGTATATAAACCAAAACTTAGAATCACTACACTATCAGAGAATGGTACTCCCTTATCCGATAGGTTGGTAGATGCTTATACCGAGATGAATTCAGGTCCAAAGGTACAGCATAACGGTCCCATAAGAGTAGAAGTAACTCTTACTAATAAACAAGATATTGATAACTTCAAAGAATACTTAGATAGGTTATCTGGTACATTGCCTGCTAAGGCACCTAATGTTGGTAGAGGAAGACCTGCAGGGTCTACAACTAAGGAGTTGGAATCACCAAGGGAAGATATTCTTGCAGATGTAGAAAAAATGATTGAAGAGGGTAAAAGCCAACAAGATATTATTAAATATCTTAGGGGATTGGGATTTGTATTTATCCTTACTGAAGATTTTCTATTTCACTTTCCTGGATTTGAGTTTAATAAAAAAGATGTGGGAGAAGCAACAGACAATAAGCAATATCCCAATTCATTCTCTTGGATGGCAAGATGTATCAAACGGGCTAAGGACCCAAAAGCAGATAAATTTGACCCAATGGTAATCTTTGGTTTTAGCATTCTTGGGGGACCCTCGAAAAAGATTATCCCATATCTCTATAAGGAAAGGAAGAAACCATTAAGGGCCCAAGTTGGTAAAAACGTAATCTCTTTCTCTCAGGCAGAATTCACTAAACTTCCAAAGTATATGTTAGAATCCGAAAGGATTAAGTTCTCTACTGAACAGAGACAATTGCTTCTAAGTCCCGAAAAGAAGCCTTCTAAATTCTTCCTAAGATGGGTAAACGATGCTATATTTCCAGACTCCATAAAGGAAAAGATGGAAGAAATCAAGAACCGCTAACACTTACCTCCGTATTTATTAAAAGAGTATTTTATATAAAATAATTTTAGTATATTTGCATAAAGAAAATTTAATTATGGACAAGGAAACAAAAGACATCGTAAAGCTCATTGCTGGTATTCAGATTGAATCACTCAACTCAATCAAAGAGGACGTTAAAAATGGAAATGATATTGCCCAAGACTTAATCAAAAAACTCCTTCAGATTGAGGATGACGAAATAATTCGAGCACTAGATGAGCACATTGAATTATACGTAGAAATGGGGAATACCCCTCAACTGATAAATATGCTAAGTGAATACCAAATGCTGGTATGCTCCCATATATTATTCAGGATGGAGGATGAATGGGTACATAACAATTCTCAAGGAGTACTTGGTACTTGGGCAATCTTCCAGAGGGCAAATCTCAAATTCCACCCAGAACTAACACTTTTAAAATTTTAATATAGACATGGAAAAGAACGAATATTTAGAATCAGTAGAAATGAACACTGGAGTCGAAATGATTCCTTGTGAATCCTCTAACATTGAGGGCTTTGGTTATGACTCAAAGAAAAAACAACTTTGGGTTGCTTTTAAAGGTAATCGAGTTTATCGCTATGATGGTGTACCTTATGAAATCTGCAACGAGTTACATCAAGCAGAATCAAAAGGTAAATACCTTTCAAAGAACATCAAAAATAAATTCGAAACTACAGGTTATGAACTCAGAAACTAAATTCATATTGGGCCTGGTAACCTTGGGGGCAGTGATTTACTTTATTGGTGAGAATAAAACTCATCCAGTAGAAGTGAGCACTGCTCCTTCTCATTTTGAAAGTCCCATAACCAAGTTAATCTCTCTTCAAGATAGCATGGGCATTAAACCAAAAGAAGAGAAGAAGCAATGGTATAAATATAGGGTAGAAATAGAAACGATTCCAGAAAATCAAATCTATAAGATTGAGAAATCTGGATACCAGCAATATGAAGTTTCTAGATTGGGTGAAACTTATTCCTATGTAACCTACGAATTTACCTCAGACAAGGTAATGACTACTCAAGAAGCCTATGACTTCGTAAAGAAATATCCTGAAAGATGTACAAGGGTACCAAATACATCACAAGATAACATTTACGATAAATATAATGAGGATTACGAAGATTACATAAATGACCCGGAGGATGAAATTAACTATCCTCCAGAAATCTTCGACTTCCTAGCCGATTAACCTTAGCAAATATAAAAATTTATTCGATTTATTTTTGTAATTAAAATATAATGCTTATATTTGCAATAAGAAATCAAATTACTAACATTTTTAATATAGACGTTATGAAAAAGAATGAAACAAAGGTTACTAACCTGGTTGCAACTAAGGTTGCCGAACAACTTGAAGGAATTAAAAATTCTAAGACTGCTAAGGCTTCTGCTCCTAAGGCCAAAAAGACTAAAAAGGAATTGGTACAAGATGCTCAAGAAGCTGCCACTAAGTTTGCCAATGCTAAATTGGTAGAACTCTCTCCTAAAACCAAAACTTCCAAAAAGGAACAGGTTGTCAAGGAAGTTAAGGAACAACAAAAACCCTCCATCATCGAACAGGTAATTTCTAATCGGGAAGTTAAATACGTATACCCTGCCGATGTAGTTGATACACTTGCTCGGAAGAAATGGAGACAACAAACTCGAAACGAACTCCATCGATTGGAACTTGCAATGGCTCGTATCAAAGATACAAACTCTAAGGAATTCAAGGCTGCGGCTAAATCCTATGAGGACTTTAAAAAGAAGGTCCTCAAACCAGAACAAGTTGCATAAACCTTTATCAACCAGGTGCCCGGGATAATTACCTGGGCATCTCAATTCATACAAAATGGATTACACTATCTTCTCTGATAAAGAGATGCTTAAGCAGGACAAAGAATTGGTAGAATTACATAAACGATGTTGTAAGTCCTATCTAATCCAACATTCACTTAAGCACTCCAAGATTAAGAAGTTCTTTATCGTTTACGATTGGTATATAAATACCGATAACGTAAGGAATTTCTTTTTTAGGCCTATAAACCTTTTCATTCAGGCATTGCTTTTAGGGCAACTTGATGAAATATCCGATTACATTAATCCTAACAAAAATGGAAAACGAAAAAAGAAACGAACCAGAAAAGTATAACGTACTTTACTGCAAAGGCAAATATCAGTATAAATCTAAATATCCCCAAATAGAAACTAAACATAAGGTTATCTATGCAGGGCCAGTAGAACCAATGGCACCCATCTGGGATAATGTATCAGATATATTAAGGAAATCTGATAGAATTTGTACTGAATCTCGAAGAGAATTAAAGAAGTTAGAGGAACGTTCACAGAATAACCTTTACTTCAAGAAAAATGGTATTACCCATATAATCGTATACAAATGTTTAGAGAAATAGTTAAAGACCTATATATAGGCAAATCGAAGTTAACCATAGAATGTAACCAAAAGGAAATACCCCAAACTACTCTGGTTCAGGATGTATTACAGAATACTGGGTTTACTGGTAATATGCCCGACTACGGTACCTATGGTAATTTCAAGGATGGGAAATTTGAGATTACTCCAATGATGCCTAAGCATTGCTTATTTATTACTGGGGTACCCAAAGGGGCAATCCTTGATAATTTCAGAGTTAGAAGAACATATTGGTCCTCTTATTATGAAGATGATGTAAGAGGGTACTTATTTCAAATTACAGATGAAAGTATACCTCGTTTAATAATCACAAACTAAATCTATATGGAAGCAATCGATTACGTAAAATTATTTAAGCTCGACCAAGAGAATTATGACTTTAAAAGGGAAGAGTTTATATCCGAATTAGGTAAAGAATTTCTAGATTATTGCCAAACCACTACAATTGGGATAGATAAAAAGACTGGCAATATATACTACTACCGATTTAGGGAAATAGTTAAGAATTTCGAAACTAAATTCTGGGCAATCTCAGAACTTAAAATAGGAGAACCATTAACTCAGAAATTATGGAATGCCTTTTTCGCTACTCAGGTAGTTCCTTTAAGGCAAAGGTTATTCCCAAAGGTTCAGGAATTAATCGAAGAGCAAAAGTGGATAACCAATAACCGTAGTAAACAAGACAAAAAACCTACGAACCATAAAAAGGCAAACTATGGCAAGGGAAATCACAGACCTGCATGGGAATAAATTTAAGGTAGGAGATTATAAACTTTGCCTTAATATTCCCATCACTGGGAAAGGTAATCTAGTATTCACCAGGGACCTAATCTCTGGTGAACCTTTTAATTTATCAGTAAGTAAGAAAAAATATAAGGGATATTTCTATAACCTATCTTTGAATCTGTATGTAAGGTTCGATTTAGAGTATATGGGTTATGATGAAAGTTCCGATATCAGAAAATCTCATTTGTATGTCAGAAAAGGAAAATAAAATGGTAAGATTCCCAAGACCTATGGGGACTACTGCAATGGCATTAGAATATCAGAAGAACCCAAATGATGAACTTCTGATAAAGATACACAACTACATTATTAATCAATGGCTGATGGGTAATGGTGTATTATGTGGTATCACCTATGATATCAATACATTCTCATACCGTATGGGTATAGATATTAACTACATACGAGTATTTATGAGAGATAGGCTATTAAGCTCTAGAATATGGGATAAAGAAAAAGCAGAAGATTTACTTCAAGCGTTAATGGGAGAACAACTAGCATGGGCTTTGGAAGACCGTATGGAAATAGCCCATCAGGTTAATATTCTAAGAGAATCTCAGGGAGGAAAATACGTACCGTTTATATCTGCCGAGCTGGGAAAGGCCCTTAAATTAAAGCTTGAATCCTCTACATCTCTGCAATCAATAGTACGTAATCTTACTGGAGGAAGTACTACAAATATCTTTGCCCAATTTAATCAACAGAACAACGTAACACAGCAAAATGCAATCACCGTTGAAGAGGCACGTCAAATCGTATTGGAATCACAAAGGGTATTAGATAAACCAGAAGAGGCTAAACTATTGGAGGATAGGTATGACATTAAGTCTCTACCTGAAGTAGTTGCTACTAAACAAGAAGGAGTAGATACAAGTAAAGAGGGTCTTAACCTTAATAAAGCCGAGCTAATGCAAATTACGGATGATTATAAGGGAGCTATGTCTTCATTCTCTAAAGAACATCATGAACTACGTAGAGAAATCGAAATGCGTATAGACCCAGACGAAGAAGACCCAGAGTTATATCAATATGAAGACTTTGAGGAAGAAGAAAAAGAGAATGGCTCATTTGCATCTCAATTCCTCCGAAATAGTAAGCTCCCATAGTTATATCCGGATATTGCATATTTAAAAAGAAAGAATTATATTTGCATATCAATTTAAAAGAAAGAGTTATATTTGCATATCAATTTTAAAATAGACAAAAATATGGAACTACCAAAGACATCTTACAAAGAGACTCGGGTTAACAAGGTTAATCAGGGTACATACTTTAAATTAAAACCCACAGAAACTGCTCCAGTATGGGTAAGAGACCATTATGATAAATCATCTAAGACTTATGCTTGCCATAAGTATGATGACTCAAATCACGAAAAATTTCTCAAGGGAACAAGGAAAATATACATTGACTTTACATTTTAATCACATGAACTTATTTAGACGAAAGAGATGCTGTAGTGAACTCATTGCTATTAAAAATGGCAACTTAGTATTCAAATTGAGTAATACTCATATCAATGCTGCTTATAATACTTTACAGGCAATAATGAGGAAATTTGGTATATTCGATGAGAATCTATATTTCGATGTATATCAGGAATATCGGAAACATTATGCTATATACGACGTAGTACCATCGTTGCTAAGGTATAAGATACCCTTGATATTTTCAGGTAGATACCCAAAGAAACTATTCGATAATCAGTTTACCTTTGAGGAATTGATACCTAATGCTTTGGTATATCATAACTTACCAGAAAATTTCAGATTACCAGAAAGCTTAGAGAAAATTCTTTTAGAAGTAAGAAAAAGGGTATCTGCTTATATAGACCAAGAAGATATATCAGACCAGGGTTATAGGGATTTGGTTCGAACAAATTTCGTAAAACAATGGGATGTATTTAGAAAGGACCCATCTCTTATAGATTGCTATATGGATGCTCAATTGGGCATGCTATATATGTGGGCTAGAGTAGAAAATAAAACAATCGTAAAGAATATAATCGAAAGAACTCAAGATGAACTAGCTCAAGAGTTCTTATCTAAATATCAACAAAATGGAGAATAAAGAGAAATTTGCTTTCCGAAAGGTTAAAATGTCGGAAGGTGTAGAGGTAGAATTTATTAAATTACTTACCTCAGTAGAGACTAAAAATGATGAGGATGTAATTAAAGCTTTTAAAGTTCAATTATCCTCTGGAGTATTAACTTGCCATGCAGAAATGTTATCTAGAACACCAAGCCAGATAATATTTCAAACATCCCAGTTCAGTAAACCCTATAACTTTTACAAAAACTGGGAACTATGGGTATTCTCTAATATCCTGGGTGTATGGACTCTAAATAGGTTTAGGATATGATTACAATGAAAAACCTCCAAGTAGAGGATATAAAAGATGAATGGTTATATAATGCCTTAACACAGGGCATCAAGGAATGTATAACTGCTCCAGTCCTAACTTTGGACCCAACAAAACCAGAACCCATTAAGAGGGCAGAAATGATATTAGAGAATTTCTCTCAGGAGGATTCTCCAGTAGTAGCTACTGTAATTGCTCCAGGCAATTTCATACAGATGATATTACCGAAACATGAGATACTTCTATCGGTAATGTTTATCTATAAAGAGAGAAATACCTATGTACAACTCATAATACAAAAACTTGCTTATGAACGAGAAAAGATTACCACCAAGACTAATGGTTCTGTTAGTAGTACTGAAGGGTGAAAAGGTATATAAAATACCTCTCGAATCAGGAATAAAATTAGACCACCTAAAGGATTTCAATACATTGAGGAGAATCCTTACACCTTTAGTACAACTATATCATGGAGTAGGTTTTGATACTAGACTTACCTATGATGAATTTAGTATCTTCATTAATGACCTACAACATTTAGGGTATGAAGAGTTTAATAAGTATTCCTCAGGTATACAAGAATTGGTAGAAGTAAAACCCATCACTGAAAATGACCAGGATATTAGGGAAATACGGAATGGGTTACTTACCTCTCTTAAATCTCAGGAGTTATCAGAGATATTAGCTACTAAACTAAAGCAAGCCATACATGAAATATTTGAAAACGAAAAGAAGAAAGGTGGACTAATGTACAAGGAACCCTCTTTAGAACCTATGGAGAGTTCAATTATAAGAGAGGCTCTATATTTGCTAACTCCCCAATTACCTTAATAATTGAAAGGCAGTCTAATCCACTGCCTTTCATAGCGTGTACACATCCTCAGCCTCCTTAAAAATAAAATAGATATATTTTTCTATAAAAATAAAAATGCTTATATTAGCATATCATTTTAAAAATAGACAAAAATATGAAAACGAACTCAGTAACTTACAATCAAGCAGACGAACTAACTAAGGTAGTTCGCAATTTCTTAGAAAAGAAATCTACATTTGAACTTGACTCTGATGAACAGGGTAATCTTCTTAATCTTCTAATGGGACTCTTAATCAAACTAGAGGATGATTACAAACTCAATTGCTTGGATATAAACCAGGTACAAATCTATGATACCACCTATTATTCTTTCATTTTCGAATCCGTGATAACTGCTGATACTAATCCCTATAAGGGGCAATTAGCATCTGCTGCAGTTCAATTCATGAATGAATTTACCGATAACGATGGGAGGTTCATATCATTCAATCAACTCGATAGAAACAACTGGATTTTCCAACTTAATTTCTCAATCGCATGACAAAGTATAACGTTAGTCCATTAGTTGCTCGGGAGATAGAATTCTCCACGGGCACTATCTTTGGTGGTAGTTGGTGCCGATACTTTATTTCAATCACCCTACATCAATGCTATATAGAAGCAACATGGAAAACCCGTCCTAAAAATGATTTAGACGGGAACAAAGAAATCTTTAACTCTTTACAGGAGTATCTAGATTGGTTTGCTAATCTTAAGAAAACTTACGGAAGGAGAATATCCCGTAAACAAATGGTATATGCTTCATATAATGAAACTATGCGTACATTTGAATATACACCATATGAGAACTGGGCTACAAGACGTTCAAAGGAGAAACTAAATAAGCCAAATAATGAACCGTTATTGGCCGATGAGTTATACTAATCCCTAAATCCGTTAATATATCCCCAGGGAGTCCAGGTACAAATCCCTATCAAAACCTAGAACCTGGACTCCTTTAAATTTATTTGCATAAAAAATATATTATTCTTATATTTGCATAGAGAAAAGAAATAAACTTTATTTTATTAACAATTTTAATATAGACGTTATGAATGATTTAAAAAATTTAAGCGAAATCCGCAACTTGCTTGTTGCCCACCCATTTTTTACTTACGACTACGCTGATGGTCTCTGGATTAACAAGGATTCAAAACATATCTGGGTCTACTCAATTGATCTGGATGATGATCCACTTGCTTCTTATATCTCTGGTTACATAATCGTATATTCTTCTGAGGAAGACTTATTCGAAAATCTAAAGGAAAACATTATCTCCCACATGGATCTAACAAAGGGTGCTGACGACCAATACTATGATTATTCTCCATCACAGGTAGAAGCTATCATATTTGGTATTCCTCAATTAACTCCAGAACATCAGGATTACATAATTACTGGACTCAAAAAACATCTCCGGGAATTCATCCAGGACGAGGAACAAGATGAGGACATGATATCTCAATATACGGCAACATATAATGCTCTCGAAAAATGGGAATCCGACAAAAGAGAAACCCAACTCTTTGATTCCCTGGCTGCATCAGAACTTATTAGACAACTTAATAAATAATCACTATGGTAAACTTATATAAACTTTTAAACGTACTGGAACATGGCATGTCCTTGTTCCAACTTAATAAATGGAAAACCGAAGGCATCTGGTATCCAATCACCCAATACAAAAAGGAATCAGATGAAATACAGGTAGTAACTAACCTATTTGTTGCTGACCAGGAACAGTACCATATCCAACTATCTGGGAATTATCCAGAAGAATCTGAAGACTGGAACAAGTTTCTAGAGGAAAACCAATGGAAAATCTATCCCTTACTTGCAAATATAATGCAAGTCTTCTTGCCCACAGGGAACTACCAATTATTCTATACTCAATATCCACAGGGATTCATATCCATAATCGCTAAGCCCCATGATAAGTAAAGAACTCAAATCACAATTAAGTATTCTCAAGGAAACTAACCCAGAATATATTCAAACCCTAAAGGATGCCATTACGGCATCCTATAAGGCAGAACTTCAGGCAATCAAACCCAGTTCTACCGAAGAAGAGGAACAACTCAATATCGAACTCAAGGACATAGTATTAAAAATACTATTTGGGCCTTTCTATAACTATTTCGTATCAGAATACGTAGTATCAGATACTATATGGGAAGAACAGGATAAACTAATCGAGGACTTATATTATTACTTCAAATCATGACACCGTATATTCAACAACAACTTAAAAAGCTATGCGATAATCCAAATTGGTATGACGATATGCTCATCTCATGGGATAAAAACCCAAGAAATCAAAGGGAAGCTATTTATAACTACCTTTCTCATGTACAACTAAATGGGTTACTAGAAAACACTCAGATAGTTTTTACATTCATAGATGGCGACATGAAACCAGCTTTCTATTTCGAAATTCCCAGAGATACCAATCGATATCTTATATTGGGAATCCTCGATGAAGCAGGTTATCCTCATTGCTGCCTATTAGGCCAACCAAAACAAATGTTTAACCCTCAACTCAATTAACATCATGGAACCAATCGTAACAATAAACAACTACCCAATCGGATGGGAATGGCTAGACAGAGTACCTCTAGAGGACTTTACTTGGCTTATAGAAATATTCTCTACCATGACCGATAACACTGATACTTATGACTTTGCTACCTTCGATAAAGAAGCAACTAATGGAGAACCTCCTTATCCAGTAATCGAAATCAATAGAAAAGGCTTAGCCCACTTCATGAACGAAGACCAAGGCTACGAATCCGGTATATCAATGTACGGTCACTATATAGCATGTAAATGCTTAGACATATCATCAGAAAGGGAATACATGAATCAGTATACCGATATAAGAATCCTAACCAATGAGATAGAGCCATGCTAACAAAAGGGAAATTCCTGGTATCTTTTGAGGTACCAGGTCACACTAAAGAATACACAGAGGGATTCACAGAGGAAATGGTAATCCCATACAGAACTGAGGAACTTAACCCATACCTAAGGTACCCCAACCAAGAGATAAACAACAACCACCTCCACTCCGAACACATCAGATTACAAATAAGAGAAATATTACAAATCCCACTAAGAGATATAACCATAATCGATATAATATCACTACCATGAAAAAGAAAGACCTAATATACATACCCCACCAAGATACCTGGACAGAACACTTCCCTAATCCAGGCAGTAACAAAAATGATTACACTCTATACCTAAGTGATCCCCAAGCCCAGTATAATAAGTTACTCCGTACCCAACAGAAACTAAGAAATAAAAAGAAATGAACATCATCTATCACATAATCCGAATAATCCTATCCGTAGGAACTATCCTAACCCTCATACGCAATGAGAAAATATACCAAGCCCACAAGTACACCCACCCAACAAACAAAATAAGGTATATCATCTCACAAACCCTAATACTAACCCTATACACCTCATCACTAATTTTAGTATCCTACACATATAGGATTATACTAACCCACCTATAACCCAATACTCCCCTACCCAACACAAAAACAAAACAAAATCATACTAACGCTAACTAAGGTACATAATATAATACCTACCTATCTCCTCTATAACTAATATACCATCTATTAATATAATAATACCCAATACATATATCAAGGTACCTCGCCGGGGGTTTTGGGGATTTAGGCAAACAAGGCAAGTGATAACCCCTCTACTATACAAAGCCACTCAACTCACTATATAGCCACTATACCATATAGCTCTACTACACACTTTAAAGGCAAACTCAAAAAGGCCTAAAAGGTACACAAAATCCGACCCTTAATGGCCCCTAAATCCGATTGCCATGAGTACCCTTTATATGTATTATATTATAGATTGCATTCAAGGTAATTCGAAGGTAGGGGATTATATAATACAGATATGTTATGTAGCTTCTATGTATGTAGGTAGTATAGCTTTAGTACATCGTCGATTAATGGCCATTATTAATTTACCTTGATTGCCTTCACCAAGTTATTATA